>SNRY01000500.1_pt1 | contig 13053 bp, 10 predicted proteins | sample 4693421 | NCBI WGS metagenome assembly SNRY01 (sample SAMN11003215, study PRJNA524138) | termite gut metagenome | isolation source: Bacteroidetes bacterial symbionts from single cell of protist host amplifed... | host: Streblomastix strix ... | reverse complement strand
TAGAAAAAGGCTTGAAGTTTGTATCAACATCAGACAATTTATTAACCATCGGTGTAAAACCGAATCGTCCGGAAACCGGATACGGTTACATACAAATAGCTGAAAAGAAAAAGCAAAATCTTTATAAAGTAAAAACATTCACCGAAAAGCCGGAATTGGAATTAGCCAAAGTCTTCTTTGAAAGTGGAGAATTTCACTGGAACTCCGGATTATTTATGTGGAATGTCAATGCCATTATTGAAGCAATGGAAAAACTCTTACCCGAACTCACCGCTAAACTATATGCCGAAAACATATACGGAACTTCCGATGAAAAGACGTTCATTGACGAGCAATATCCTACCTGTCCGAATATTTCTATTGACATCGGAGTAATGGAGAAAGCAGATAACGTATATGTATCTCTGGGTGATTTCGGATGGTCTGATTTAGGGACATGGGGTTCATTGTACGACATATCACCTAAAGATGAAAAACACAATGTGGTACTGAAAGGTCAATCTTTATTATACAATTCCGAAAATAACATCCTAGTACTTCCTAAAGATAAACTTGTGGTAATCGACGGATTAGATGGATATTTGGTAGCAGAATCGGACAACGTATTGCTTATCTGTAAGAAAGACGAAGAGCATATTATCCGTAAGTATGTAAGTGATGTTCAGCTAAAAATGGGAGAGAAGTATATTTAGAGAGGTGAACACATCACATTATAACTAAATAACGTGAGTTCGGGATAAGAGTTAGCAAAACATAATCTGCTTATGGTCAACAAATTCAAATCTGATAGATGGTTTCTTAGGCAGAAAACTATATGCCAACAACCCGGCTATCAAGTTGGTAATAAAATTGGTAAAGCAGCGATGTCCGGTATGTTCTATCTGACAAATATTTTTAAGTTCGTAGTTGACAGATTCTATCACTGCTCTTTTGCTGATCATTAATCTATCGTGAGGTGGTAAGTCTCTCCCTTTCAGGCTGTTTCTCATTCCGGTAACCAAGTCAATACCATCCACAAAAAGTATCTCGGAGAGTTTTCGGGAGATATATCCCCTGAGGGTGTACAATAAAAAACGCAAAGCATTCAATAATCAGTGTTTTGCGTTTTTTCTTTTACCTCTGTTTGCACAACATTTGCACAACTCAATAGGTGTTATGATAGTATAGGGTAAAAAAAGTGGTGGCTTTTATCCGTTTTACAGTCATGAAAAGCCTCCGGTCCCGTTACGGGGTTTTCCCATAACGACAAACTGATACCCTCCACATAAGAATAGCCCGAACTACAAAAGAGTGATCCGGGCTATACCTTAATTTATAATACGGTGTTTTACCGTATATCAGTTCTTATCTTTAATCTTCCGATTGTTCGTTTGTCTCAAAGGTTATTACATTGGGGCTTGGCTCGGAGGGTTGTTTGCTCGTTTCCCGTATATCACATACGGTAGGAACAGAAGGAAATAATTGTCGCCTTAGACATCGTATCAGACGGGTTTTTAGAAAAACCTGCCGTTTCTCTAAAAAGTTGTTCAATCACTTGAAAGCTTTTAAGTTAGCTTTCTGTTATATCAATTACGGATATGTATAAACACAGCATACTTTGTGAAGCACCACCGATTTTTCTTATTTAGATTGGCTAAATTATATGCGTAAATCTTTATTCCCTCAACTTTTACGGTGATCCCATAATTCCGGTATGCGACGTACATAATCAAGGAGTTTGCTTTGCTGTTAATACCAAATTGCTATCAAGTATAGTATAGTCTAAATTTGTTTTAACACAGAGACTCAGAGGCACAGAGTTTGTGGATTCTCCGTGTCTCTGTGCCTCTGTGTTTATAAGAAACGTATGATTAAATGTACTATTTGATGGCGGGTTGGTATAATAGCGAAGTTTGCATGGCGCGTTGAGGATAGCCACTACAATCCCTTTTAGAGTGTATTACACCTCAAAAAAGATTGTAGCGGATAGATAACCCGACCTCTACCTTAGAAGGATACGATGATTTGGTTGTTTTTTCCCGTCAGTACATATTCTTTTTCGGAATCGTCTGCCGGACGTAGCGTGTAATTCCAGTCGGCTTCTTTGGATGTGATGTCATAAACAGTTTTATTTTCTTCTCTTGTTATTTGGATGGAGAAAATGTTTTCGCCTACGCGTAGGTTGGAAAGGGATATTTTATTCCATCCTGTTGGTAGATGGGGGGTGAAAACGACTTGTTTATGGTAGGCATCCGGTGACACGCCAAAGATATGAGTGATGAAGGGAAGGGTTGCTCCGTAGATCGTCCATGCTTGTACGGGGCAGCCATAGTCGGGCATCATTTCGTTGATCGAACCGGGCAGAGTGCGATGCAATGTATTAGCAATGCAATCGACGTACCACAGCATTTGGTCGGTGCGACCGTAACGAGCTTCGCTCATCGCTTGTACGCCGGTGCTGATTGTCATCATCATGTCTCTTTCTACGGCTGATAGAACAGGTCCGTATTCGCCGCAATGTTCATTGCGTATCTTATCCAGATTGCGAATAGCCTTGTCACAGGGCGCTATTCCTGTTTCTATCGGCGTGTTGATTACCCAATTCTTATTGGTAAACCAGCCTCTTTGCGTGCCTTCAGGCAATTGTTTGAACTTCTTGAGCAGCACTGTGTAGAAATCTGTTTTTTCCTTACGGAAGACTAAATCGCCTCTGCGGCCCACTCCTTTAATAGCTCCGTTTACAACAGAGATGGCTTCTTCTTTTGTTCCGTAAAAATCGCAATAACTGGATTCTTCTTCATCCCAAAACTCTGTATTGATCTTCTCCTTCAATGCCTCTGCCTTGGTTTGATAGTCAGACGCCAACGCCTGTTCGTCGAATAATGCAGCCATCTTGGCGACCACTTCGAGAGCTTGCTGCGTATAGACTGCCACATCTATCAATTCGGCATCCAAACCTTCCACTTCCATGATGCCGTATCCTTCGGGGAAAAGGTTATGATTCGTATCCATATCAACTGTCAGCCATTGAATACCCTGTTTGATATACGGGTAAAGCTCAAGGAGGAAATCCTTATCGCCTGTCCAAAGGAAAGCCATCCATGCTGCCATAATAAAATGGGCGGTTTCCTGCGTATTCCCTTCGTTATAGATAAAACCGTTGGCCGACATCTCGTGGATGATACGCCCGTTGTTGTTCACCTTCTCCGATACATTCTTTAATAGTAACAAAGTGGATTTGGCTAATTCAAAATCACCGGTTGCCAAGAGGCCTTGTGTTGAATACGAATTATCACATCCAAACAGCCAAGGGTATTCAATGGCTCCGGCGCCTAAGAAGCGGCCTATTCCCGTCAAGTCGGATACCAACCATTGGGTGTTTATCTTTACCCAGTTATAAGTTTCTTGCAGCTTTTTATCGGGTATATCAATGCGCGACCGTTTCAGTACTGATTGGTATAAAGCTTTCTTTTGCAACAACAGGGCGTCATTGTTCTTCGATATATCGGCGAATACGGCTTTTGCGTCTTCTTCGCTTTGTGTGGAGCCACAGATATAATAAGTTACCATTTCTTTTTGACCGGGTTTCAGATTTACCTGGTCATTCAGGGTAGCTGATTTCCCATTCCCTTTTGTTTCTACCGGACAGGCGTTGTCTATCGTATGGCCGCTGACCGCAACGCCGGTACCCCATACGGTATGCCAGTTGTTTGTCAAGTCATTAGCGCAGAACAAACGGCTTTGTTCGTCCCAGCGAATGGTGTCTCCCCCATCAATAATCCCGTTTTGTTTGGAGAACCATACCGGGCTTATATCTGTTTTTACGACGAAATCAAGCCCCAATGACCGTACCATCTGAGAAGTGTTCTCAAATGTATATTGTATTACGATGCCCGTTTTCCCTTCGGGTGCGAACTGTGTCCGGTTCACTTTGATTCCATCCCATACGGGATTGTATATGAATTGGTTTCCAAAAGGATAATTAATGAAAGTATCCGCTTTCATCAGCCAATATTCCTCTTGTGTCGCTTTATCGCTGAGTTTTAGCCAGAAGCCATCGGCCAGCTTGATGGGCTGTGTCCAAATACCGCCCATTTCGCCACGCACATGGCTACCCAAATCAGGAAAAAGACCATCTTGCGTGCCTATAATAAAAGCTTTATCGCCAGGGGTAAGATAGGGCTTATCGGCAGTTTTACTGTGATTGCTCACGCCGTTAAAGTAAGGGCGGCTATAAGCATCCGTGTTATCTCCTGTTTTACAACCAAACAGGAAAGCGGATAGCAGACAAACCAGTAATAGTGTGGTATTGTTGTTCATTATGAATATTGTTATAGATTAAAAAATACGGTATTGTTAAATTAATATAGGTGATTCATTATTAAGTTTTAGAAACAATAACTTTAACGATTTGTCAATCATGTGTTGAGCTTTGCTGTAACACTTTCCTTTTCGTTTGAATCTTGTCAAATAATGTCTGATTCTACTGTTGTAACCTTCCACGGTGAAAGTCTCTGCCTTTGTTTGTAAATGTTTTTCCAGTGGAATAAAAGCTTCGTAGCTTTTCCAATAATCCGAACAATAAAAAGATACGGGGATATCCTTTATTGCTTCCCAAAGTTTGAGTCCTGTTTGGGTGAAACGATCTCCACTGACAAAACTGACAAACCGCTTTCCAAGTCGGTCAATCGCTATCCATATCCAACAGTAGTTTTTTTAAACCCACATACGTATGCATCTCATCGAGTTCCATAAATTCAATATCTTCTTCCTTCTTGAGCAAATCCACTTGAGCCCCCCATGCCTTGACCCAAGCGTAAACTGTTCCATAACTGATTTGTAACAAGCGACCTATTGCCCGAAAACCCAATCCTTCCAAATACAATTCCAATGCTTTGTCCGGTTTCTGCTGATTTTACATCTGATTTCTTCGCTACCGTATAATGATAATGGCATTCTTTACATTCATAACGCTGGCGAGAATTAACAAAGCCATCCTTGCGATAATTGAGGCTTCCGCATCGGGGACAATCCATAACTTTTTCAGGCAAAGATAGTATTTCCATATTAATTTAACAATACCATTGTTTTTAACGGACAAATTTACGGCACTTGAACTATCCACTAAAATTAACGGCATCCATTGCATCCGCACCCGCTTTCACAGTCCCCGTCATGACAACCGCCGCAACCGTCTCCGTTTACCGTGGCAAGTGTCTCTTCGATTTCTTTGCCGGTAGCAATGTGACTTTCTATCACTTTGCCGATAAAAGTCAAGTCGTTGCCTGCCAAGGGATGATTCATATCCATCACCACCGTATCGGAAAGCACTTCTACCACACTTCCGTATATACGTTGTCCATCGGCATTTATCAAAGGAATAATCTTATCTTTACTAAAGGCTTCGGCATCAAAATGTCCGTCCACCTCAAAGATATTCTTCGGCAAATTGATAATATGTTCCTCATCATATTCTCCGTAAGCATTGGCACAAGAAATCGTAAACTCAAACTTGTCTCCTTTGTTAAGGCTTTTTATTTGATTTTCAAAAATATCAAGGGTAGTACCCAAATCTGTGACAAACCTGAACGGATGTTTTTCGGTCGCTTCTTCTATCAATTCTCTTTCTCCATCTTCTGTGGTATATAATTTATATGCCACCGTAATGCACTTGTTCTCTGTTTCCATTTACTTATTTTAATTACATTAAATGAGTCTTGATGTCCTGAAATAGCAAACAAACATAGATAAAAATGTGTACTTTATCGCTATTATAGAGTGAAAAATACTATTTTTGCAGATAACTTGTTACAAAGTATATTATTAAAGAAAAAGCTATGAATATGAAAAATGTTTGGTGGATTATTATTATTGTCTTATTGGGAGGCATTGCCACTGTTACTTACTTATTGTTGAATGAAAAAAAAAGCAACAAAGAGTTGATTCAAGAATTTCAATTGGAAAAGGAAGAACTTGAAAACGAATATTCTCATTTTGCCACACAATATGACGAGTTGCAACTTACCATAACAAATGATTCACTGAATCAATTGTTAAATAAAGAAAAGATAAAAGTACAACGTTTACTCGAAGAATTACGTTCCGTAAAAAGCAGCAACGCAGCCGAAATCAGACGGTTAAAAAATGAACTTACCACGTTGAGAAAGGTTATGGTCGGATACATCACTCAAATAGACTCTCTAAACCGCATCACCGAACAGCAAAAACAAGTGATAGAAAAGGTGACAAGAATGTATAACGATGCTTCGCGCATGGCAGACAACCTTACACAGGAGAGAGACAAATTGGATAAGAAAGTATCTCTTGCCGCCCGATTAGATGCTACCAATATTTGGATTGAACCTCGAAACAAACGTGATAAAAAAGTGCAACGAGTAAAAGATGTCGTAAAAATCACCATAGGATTTACCGTTGTGAAGAACATTACCGCCATGCCGGGAGAACGAACGTTGTATGTGCGCATTATGAAACCGGACAATGATGTGCTGGTAAAGAGCAATTCGGACACATTCTCCTACGAAAACACCACATTGCAATATTCCATTAAAAAGTACATTGAATACGACGGTGAAGAACAACCGGTTGTTGTTTATTGGAACGTAGAAGAGTTTTTATACGCGGGTATCTATCGGGTGGACATCTTTGCCGAAGGAACACTAATCGGTTCGCAACAGTTTGCACTGAATTAAACAAAAGGGTATTGTTAAATTGATATGGTTTTAGTCAAAAACAAGACGTTAAATCCCTAATAATCAATCATATATTTTGTATATTTCTATAGTAGATCAAAATACCCTTTTGCTTTCATAATAGTATCTCCATAACATTATAATTTCTGATAAACTCTTACATAATCTATTATGTAGCTTAACGGAAAAGCAGAATCATCAGGTCTTCCACCATTATTTCCGCCAATGGCTAAATTTAACAAGATATAATGCGGTTGATGAAATGGGTTGGTATAATTACCGATCAAACCGTTTTGGGTATCTTTCAATATGGTTTCATTCAGTAATTGATCATCCAAATACAATCGGATAGCTTCTTTGTCCCAATTCATGCGCCAGATATGGAATTTATCCGCCCAATAAGGGTCTTTATCCGTAAATTCCGAAAAAGGGATGGTTACAGAGTCCCATTTGGCATTTCCTCTGTTATTTGTTCCCCATGCTGTGTTTGCTAAAATATGTGGAATTCCGTTTATCCGGTAATATTCCATGATATCTATTTCCCCATTGGAAGGCCAAGTCATAGACTTACCCAACGTCCAGATAGCCGGCCAAGAACCTGCTGCCGTCGGTATTTTTGCTCTGATTTCAAATCTTCCGTATTGAAATTCTTTTTTACCTGCAGTTTTAATACAAGAAGCCGAGTATTCCGCATAAGGTCGCTTTTTTCGCCAATCGTTGCTTCCTTCTATATAGTTCGGATTCGAAATTTGTTCATTCCTCCCCACAATAGTAAGCACCCCATTATGGCAGTAAGCATTTTCCGGTTGATACCATTGATATTCTTCATTTCTCACAAATCCGTATTCGTAGCTCCATACATTGGAATCAGGCTTACCTTCATCGTTAAATTCATCGTTCCAAACCAAATGGTAGCCGGATATTTCTTTCGGATTAGTTAAATCGGCATGTAATTGTTCAAAAACAGATATATTCCATGTATCCATCCATTTTAGAACGGGCAATCCGTTTTCAAATTGGATGGGTAACCAGATATAACGAGCGTTTATCGGGTTTTCAGGAGTCCATCTGTCAGCCATAAAAATAAATGCGTCTTGTTTACCTATCACCGGTTGGATATAGGTGCTTTGCGAGTGAAACGTAAGATTAGCATCCATACCAATACAAGGGTTCGGATGTTCTGTCCATGGTCCCCAAATAGAATCGGAGGTAAATAATCGGGCTGCATTCGGATTCCACCCCGTACAGCCGGAGGTAATCAAAAAATAGTGGCCGTCTTTTTTGAAAATAGCGGGCGCTTCATTGTTTCCGGTAGGGGCAATGCGTATGTATTTTCCTGTGTGACTGAGATAATCATCGGACAATTCGGCCAACTGTATCGTTAAATTTTCTTCTGAAGCATAAATATGATAGGCTTTCCCGTCATCATCCACATAGAGAGTCATATCACGGGACATTTGTCCTTCTGCGAAATCCCTTCGGACAAACATGCCATTGACCGTAGCCTGTCTCCACTCATCTGTCCACCATTTTTCAAAATCCGAAACTTTTGCAGTTGCATTGCGTTGTTCTTCCGTCATATCCATAGGCCAATAACCGGCACACGGACGGTACGATTTCAAGAAAGTATAAGGTCCTACTATCTTGTTGCTAACTGCGAGTCCTACTCTTGCCGATCCGTAACCTTTTCCTTTTAATTCCAAATGGAAGAACATAACAAATTGTTTCGTTTTCTTGTTGTAGACAACTTTGGGACGTTCGAGAATGCAACCTTCCACAATATCACTGTTTGGATTATCTTTAACCACCGGTAAGGCAACGTTTTCATACTTCCAATTGTAAAGGTCGTCTGAAGAATAGCAGGTAACACCCACCCAAGCGGAATTTGATTTTTCGCCTTTATGCTCACCAAACCAATAATATTTCCCTTCGTAATAAAGCATTCCGCCGCCATGTGCATTTACATGAATACCTCTGTCATCGGATAATATCGCTCCGGGATAAATAGTATTTATAGGTGAAGCAGCTTTTCCTGATAAAATTAACAGGGACTGAAGAAACAAAATACTCAAAAAAACTGTTTTCATTTTGTTAAAAAAATACGTTCAAACACATTAAAATAATAAAAAGCGAACTAAGATAGAATATTTTTCATTCAAAGATAATCAATTTTAAAATAAAATCCTAATTCGCGTTAAAATAATCCATTTTTTCACAAGAAACGGATACTCTTGATGGTAGATTGATTGTGTAGCACTTTCATTCGCTCTCGTAGGTGTCAATATGGATTTTGATAAATGGGTGGAATTGCTAATTAAGTATATATAAAGTTCCACTACGGTGGTGCATGAGTAAGAGAATAGATAATTTTAGCATTTCTATTTTCTTGGAATATCATTTTGATTTTCTCCTCATTCGTGCCGAAAAATGTCTGAACAAGCTACTATATCCTTCAACTGTAAACGTTTCCGCTTTCGTTTGCAGATCTTTTCCTTAGGGATAATGCTTTCATAGGGCTTCCAATAATCACTTGCGATACATGCCAACCACATGATTGTCCTCTTTAAAGGTAGTAATAAAACTCTGCCGATCATCCGTACAAATACATCCAAAAGCAATGCCCAATTTTAAGAGCTTCTTTTTAAAGCGTTTAGCTGTTTTTTAATCCCGCTTACCCCAAATATACGCCACTATTTCACCCCTTCACGTTCGAATGAAAGGTTAGTGTGATGTTCATATACAAATATCATCACTGATAACCTGATTGCTAAAATCTTACATCAGCATACTTTTTACATCACCATCAAAAAAAACATCTCAAAAAAATATTATTTTAACTTTGTCGTACATAAATCCTAAGTATATGATAACTTTCCCCAATGCTAAGATAAATTTAGGCTTAAATATCATAGAAAAGCGTCCCGACGGATACCATAATTTAGAAACAATCTTTTATCCCGTACCTGTGGAGGATGCTCTCGAAATAACCGTACCCGAACGACCGGAATGCAAGTTCACCTTACACCTGTCGGGCATACCTGTTGAGGGTAGGGCAGAACAAAACTTGGCAGTAAAGGCTTATTTATTACTCGACAAAGCATTTCACCTCCCTCCCGTCAACATCTTTTTGTACAAGCATATACCTTTGGGTGCGGGACTTGGGGGCGGTTCTACAGATGCCGCCTTCATGCTCAAACTATTGAATGAGAGGTTTGATTTGTCTCTGGATGCTTCCGCATTGGAAGCGTATGCCACCATTCTCGGAGCAGATTGTGCTTTCTTTATAAAAAATGTTCCCACCTTTGCGGAAGGCATCGGTAATCTATTTTCTCCTGTCCCGCTTTCACTCGAAGGTTATGGTCTGGTTATCATTAAACCGGAGGATGTGTTTGTCTCCACTCGCAATGCTTTTTCTCACGTCAAACCTCGAAAGCCCGAATGTTCATTGCAAGAGATTGTTACTCATTATCCTGTAAGCGAATGGAAGGAGCGGATGAAAAACGATTTTGAAGAAAGCGTATTTCCTCAATACCCCATTATAGGAGAAATAAAAACGAAATTATACAGACATGGAGCTGTCTATGCGGCGATGAGCGGATCGGGGGCTTCTGTATTCGGCTTGTTTGCTCCCCATACGGTCATTCCCGAAACAGGTTTGGAAAAGAATATGTTTTACTTCCAATGTGTCATCGGACAATAACCCCGTTTGTTGCCCTTCTTGCTAATGAACAATGAATGGGAGTCATCTCCCATGGAGATAAACGAGAAACGGCTTTTTGTTCATTCTCCTGATAAGTTTCATTAATTATATTCAGAGCTGCGTTCAGGAGTAATTCGTTGGGGTTACCCAATTCAAAAAAACGGTCTAAATTTGTTCCTTTGTTTTCCTCTATTGTATAATTTGGCTCAAAACCGCTTGCATAATCCGATTTGTTTTCCGAATTGTATATTTTACACACAATCGGTTGTAACTCCCAGGTGTATCTATCGTCTTTAAAGGTAATTGACCCTACGTTTTTCCCTTCGGTTTGCATTCCTATCAATATCACCTTCATGTAAGGAGACAGGGTATTGATAAGCATTTCGGAAGCAGATGCCGTAGCTTCGCCTGTTATTACATACAGGGTTGTCAAATTGAGATTAGTCCCTCCTTGCAGATTGTTGGGATTCAATGTTATTTCTTCTATCTGCGGATTATATTTGTCGTTAAACTCCAAATATCCGGCTGATTTTCCCAAAGCCGATTGAGGGGCTAAGATGGCGCATAGTAATTGAGCGGAAGTTAAGAGTCCTCCATTGTTGTATCGCAAATCGAGGATACATTCATTTATTTCTTCGCTCTTAAATATATTAGATACTTCCAGCAAATCACCGTTATATGCTTTATCATTCTCCGTCTTTCCGGCTGTGAAGTGATTATATACCAAATACCCTATTCGTTTACCGTTGTCCGGCGCTTCGTAGATATTATAGTAATAAACGGGGTTATCTTCTATTTCACAGGCTGCCTCAATGGAACATACTCCTAAACGGCTAATCCCGTTTTCCAGCCAAATTCCTATGCTGAGTTCTGCTGCTTCACCACCGGAGAGCATATTATAATTTGCTTCCGTAATAGTTTTGTCATTTATGTCTAAAATCCAGATTCCCCGTTTCAACCCCGCCCTTTCTGCCGGAGAGTTGGGTACAACATACAGTATAAGTGCAGCGTATATCGCTGTTGTACTACCGGTATTCTCCAATTTATAAAGCACAAAATCAAACCCATAACTATGTTCAGTCTGCTGTAAGCTACGTGTATTGGCGGTTTTCGACAGGTCTTTTAACGTAGAATAATAATACTGTTTCCCATTTCTCCGTTTTCCGTCTTCATTTGACAATAAAGAATTGAAGAAGACATCGGGTTCTGCAAAAAAGTTTAGACCTTTTGTGGGTATATTTTCATACCAATAATAATTCTCACGCATTACACTTTCTATCCAATGGGGAATTTCCGTAAATTCCGCATATTCCTTCCGTCTATCCTCCCCCCCGCAGCTAACGCTTAAAATTAAATAGAGAGACGTACCTATTATTACTTTTTTCGTATTCATATTCATAATTTTGTAACTATCCAAAGTCAATCATTTTAGCAAAGATAATAAACGTATCGGATTTTGATACGTATGTGATAAAAAATAATCCCATTAAATGATGGTAATTTTTATATCAGTTACAGATAGGTATGAACAAACAAATTTCTGGTATTGTTAATGTTATGTTTTAGAATATTGTTGTATCAACAGATCTTGATATCGCCTTTCTATTGTCCGGTAATCCATTAGATTGCCTACATTTGAAAGCAAAATCTTAGCCATATCATTAGAATGGCTGACCCTCAATCAGTTAACGAGAGACCTACCAAGATGAAAATAGGGGTTTTTTAGAGGAAAGATACAAAAAAATCATTCAAACACTTGTTTATGTCTTTCGTTATGATGTTGTGTCTATTGATGCAACAAGGACACTAATTGGGAATCAAAAAGAAACAATACAAGTATGGTAAGTAATATACCGTAAATAATCAATTGTTTTCGGAAGCTTGTATATACCAACACTTCGGCAATAAAAGCCTTCTCTATCAGTTTCCTGCATACCCGCTTGTACAAATGATATACGAGAAAGCCGAAAGCAATACCTGCTATTATTCCCGGAATAATATCCGAAATAAAATGCACCCCTAAATAAATGCGAGAATAAGCCGATAGGGCTGCCCAAATAAATATAGTTACCGTAAAACATTTGTAGCGAAAAAATAACGCTATAAATGTAGCAAAACCGAAAGCATTAGCCGCATGACCGGATATGAAGCCATACTGTCCTCCCAGATAGCCCAGCACCGTGTGTACTTTGTCGGCAAAAAGGGGATGATGTGTCGGTCGAAATCGATGGCAAAGAGGTTTTAATATTCCGGACGACAATTGATCGCATAAAGTTATCACTAAGGCAATAGCTAGCAAAAGAACAAGTATGTTGCGCCAATCTTTTTTATATGTCAATACCAGCAAAATGATTGCTGCCAAAGGAATCCATGCCACTACTCCCGAATATAGCCACATAAAATAATCCCAAACAGAAGAATTGCTCCCGTTCAAAGCCAAGAACCAATCCCGTTCATAGTACAAAATTCTTTCCAACATATAAAGGCAATCGTGGTTTTCTACTTCGTTAGTACTAATAATCTCTGCACAAATATATTAATAAGTAATAAGAATAAAATAATGTTGCATTTATTTGGTAATGTTGCATAAAATCCACCCATTGGCGGAATCAACGTTAAAGCATTTATTATAGCTCATATGGGATGCTAACTGTCTTCTTAGCA
>SNRY01000499.1_pt1 | contig 13067 bp, 11 predicted proteins | sample 4693421 | NCBI WGS metagenome assembly SNRY01 (sample SAMN11003215, study PRJNA524138) | termite gut metagenome | isolation source: Bacteroidetes bacterial symbionts from single cell of protist host amplifed... | host: Streblomastix strix ... | reverse complement strand
ATCTGTCCTTTCTCATAGCCAAGCGTTACCTCTTCTCAAAGAAAAAGCATAATGCCGTTAATATTATCTCTGCCATATCCGTATGCGGGGTAACGCTTGCTACGTTGACGCTTGTTTGTACTCTTTCCGTGTTCAACGGCTTTCAAGATACGGTTACGGGATTCTTCACCGCTTTCGACCCCGAACTGAAAGTTACTGCCCGTGAAGGGAAAGTATTCGATGCGCAAGCCGATGGCATTCATCGGCTTCGTTCCTTGCCCGAAATCGCTGTACTGACTGAGACATTGGAAGAAAACGCCATGGTGCAATACAAAGACCGGCAAATCATGGCAGTAATAAAAGGCGTGGAGGATAATTTCGAGCAACTTACTGCCATAGACAGCATTCTTTATGGTTCGGGCGAGTTTATGCTGCATGACCCTATTGTAGAATACGGTATTCCGGGTATGGAAATGGTTTCCAAGCTGGGGACGGGTGTCCAATTTACCGGTTACCTGTCCGTGTATGTGCCCAAGCGAAATGCCTCCATCAACATAAACAATCCCGCTTCCTCTTTCAACAGAGGGTATCTTTACTCATCAGGAGTGGCTTTTATGGTAAACCAGCAAAAGTACGACGGGGAATACATCCTTACTTCTTTGGACTTTGCCCGCCGGTTGCTGAACTACACTACGGAAGTCTCCGCCATTGAACTGAAACTAATCCCTACTGCCCACATTACCGCCGTTAAAGCAAAAATAACCGGCATTATTGGTGATGACTACCTCGTTAGCACTCGCTATGAGCAACAAGCCGATATGTTCCACATTATGGAGATAGAAAAGCTAATCTCTTACCTTTTCCTTACTTTTATACTGATGATAGCCTGTTTCAATATCATTGGTTCCCTCTCCATGCTGATACTCGACAAGAAAGAAGACGTTATCACGCTTCGTAACTTAGGGGCTGACAACCGGTTAATCTCTCGCATATTCCTTTTTGAAGGGTGGATGATTTCTTTCTTTGGGGCATTAGCGGGGATTGCGCTGGGAATTACGCTCTGTTTCATCCAGCAAAAGTTCGGGATAATCACCATGGGAGGGGGTGGGGGATTTGTCATCAGCGCCTATCCCGTCAGTGTACACACAAGTGATGTGGGGCTTATTTTTGCTACTGTGCTTGCCATTGGATTCCTATCCGTATGGTATCCGGTGAGGTATTTAAGCAAAAGACTGCTGAAGTAGTTATTTTATCTTCAATGTATTCCTCAATAAAGTAGAAGGTTGAGAGTGGAAAGTAATATAAACTAATTCTTAAAAGTATATATCATGAAAAACTTTATGGATGAAAACTTCCTATTACAGACGGAAACAGCACAAAAGCTGTATCACGAACATGCGGAAAAGTTGCCTATCATTGACTATCATTGCCATTTAAACCCGCAAATGATAGCCAATGACCATACATTCAAATCCATTACCGAAGTGTGGTTGAGCGGCGACCATTATAAATGGCGTGCTATGCGCACCAATGGGGTGGAGGAGCGTTATTGCACCGGCAAGGACACGAGCGATTGGGAAAAGTTTGAGAAGTGGGCGGAAACCGTTCCTTATACGTTACGAAACCCGCTTTATCATTGGACACATTTGGAATTAAAAACGGCATTCGGCATTGATAAAGCATTAAGCCCTAAGACGGCACGCGAGATATACGATGAATGTAACGAGAAGTTGGCGAAGCCCGAATATTCCGCTCGCGGCATGATGCATCGTTATCGGGTGGAGGTGGTTTGTACTACGGATGACCCTGTGGATTCTCTCGAACACCATATTGCTACCCGTGCAAATGGATTTGAAGTAAAGGTGCTCCCCACATGGCGACCCGATAAAGCAATGGCTGTGGAAGTTCCCGCCGATTTCCGCGCGTATGTGGAAAGGTTATCGGAAGTAAGCGGCGTTGTCATTTCTTCTTTTGACAATATGATAACAGCCTTGCAGAAGCGGCATGACTTTTTTGCCGAACAAGGATGCAAGCTTTCCGACCACGGTTTGGAAGAGTTTTATGCGGAGGATTATACCGATGCCGAAATCAAGTCTATATTTAATAAGGTATATGGCGGCAAAGAACTTTCCAAAGAAGAGATATGGAAATTCAAATCAGCCATGCTCATCGTATTCGGTGAAATGGATGGGGAAAAGGGATGGGCGCAGCAATTCCACTACGGAACCATTCGCAATAATAACAGCCGGATGTTTAAATTGGTTGGTCCCGATACGGGATTCGATTCTATCGGTGAGTTCAATACCGCCAAAACAATGGCTAAGTTCTTTGACCGCCTGAATACTGCCGGCAAATTGACCAAAACAATTCTGTATAATCTCAACCCCTCTGCCAACGAAGTAATTGCTACGATGATAGGGAATTTCCAAGACGGTACGATACCGGGCAAAATACAATTCGGTTCCGGTTGGTGGTTCTTAGACCAAAAAGATGGTATGGAAAAACAGATGAATGCCTTGTCCGTTCTAGGATTGTTGAGCCGCTTTGTGGGTATGTTGACGGACTCCCGCAGCTTCCTTTCCTATCCGCGTCATGAATATTTCCGCCGTACATTGTGTAATTTGGTGGGGCGTGATGTGGAGAATGGCGAGATTCCTGTTTCTGAAATGGAACGTGTATGCCAAATGGTAGAGGATGTTAGTTATTATAATGCAAAGAATTACTTCCGGTTCTAAACAATCATCTTAAAGATTTTTCAATACACCCAAATAGTTCGTAGCGAATTTGTTCTATATTTGCCGGATATTTGGGTGTATATGAAATTCTTTCCTATCATTTCGGCGTTGCTCCTTATTCTTGGAGCTAATTTCTATGTGTTTTACAGACTTTGGGTAATGCTGCCGGCAAGTATTGTCGGTAGGGTATTACTTGTTACGTTTGGAGTAGTTGCGCTATCCTCTTTTGTGCTTGTACAGGTGATTGGGAATAATCTTCCATTGTCCCTTGCCGCACTCATGTACAGAGTGGGGACATCTTGGTTCTTCATTTTTATATATCTGCTGATACTATTTCTTTTGCTTGAATTGGTACGGGTTACCGGTCTGTTTCCTGTCATCAAATTTATGCATGGAAGTTGGTATGGATTGGGTGTGTTGGCAGGAGCCTTGACTCTGATTCTAACGGGAGGATACATTACCTATCTGAATAAAGCAAGAGTGGAATTGTCCCTTACTGTCAATAAAGAGGTGGGAGCGGAACGCTCTTTGAAGATTGTAGCCATTAGCGATCTTCATTTGGGGTATGGTATAGGACGAGAAGAATTTGAGGGATGGATTAAGTTGATAAACAAAGAAAATCCGGATATCGTATTGATTGCAGGCGATGCCATAGATAACAGCATCCGCCCATTGTATGAGCGAGGTATCGCCGAATCGTTCAAACAAATTACTACCAAATATGGGATATATGCTTCGCCGGGCAATCACGAATACATAGCCGGTATTTCAAGCAGTCTTGCTTTTTTGAAAGAAGCCGGGATAACGGTGTTACGAGATTCCGTCGCCTTTATAAACGATACTTTCTATATTGCAGGGCGTGATGACAGGGCAAACAGTACGAGGAAATCCGTAGAAGAACTAACGGATACTTTGGATAAATCGAAACTCCTGATATTACTTGACCATCAACCTTATCATCTGGAACAAGCGGAAAGAAACGGAATTGACCTTCAGATTTCAGGGCATACACATCATGGACAAATCTTTCCTATCTCATGGATAACCGAAATGATGTATGAGAAAGCGCATGGTTACCTCAAAAAAGGCGATAGCCACATTTATGTTAGTTCCGGTTTAGGGCTTTGGGGAGGAAAGTTTCGGATAGGGACGCGGTCGGAGTATGTGGTTATTCATCTTACACCTCTAAAAACTTTATAAATTCAAACCATGCAAGAGAAAATAATCATCCTTGATTTTGGTTCCCAAACCACCCAGCTCATTGCCCGCAGAGTGCGCGAATTAGATACTTATTGCGAAATACTTCCTTATAACAAGTTCCCTCACGATGATGAAACGATAAAAGGGGTTATTCTTTCGGGTAGCCCTTTTTCTGTGTATGATACGAATGCGTTTAGAGTGGATTTGAGTAACATGCGAGGGAAGTACCCGATTCTGGGAATATGCTACGGCGCTCAGTTCATGGCATATACAGCCAGCGGAAAAGTAGAACCTGCCGGAACGCGTGAATACGGTCGCGCCCGTTTGGTTTCTTTTAGCAAAGAGAACACCCTTTTCAAGGGTATAAAAGAAAACACGCAAGTATGGATGAGCCACGGTGATACAATAACGGACATACCCAAAAACTTCAAACCCATTGCTTCAACAGATAAAGTGGCCATCGCCGCCTATCAGGTGGAGGATGAAAAGGTATGGGGCGTACAGTTTCATCCCGAAGTGTTTCATACCGAAGAAGGCGCTCAAATACTAAGAAACTTTGTGGTAGATATATGCGGATGTAAGCAAGATTGGTCGCCCGCTTCGTTTATCGAAACAACCGTTGCGCAATTGAAAACACAATTAGGCAATGATAAAGTTGTATTGGGACTGAGCGGAGGGGTAGATTCTTCGGTAGCCGCCATGCTGTTGAATAAAGCAATCGGCAAAAACCTGACTTGTATCTTTGTCGACCACGGAATGCTCCGTAAAAATGAGTTCCGCAATGTGATGAACGATTACCGATGTTTGGGGTTAAACGTAATCGGTGTGGACGCAAGCGCCAAGTTCTTCAAAGAGCTTGAAGGGGTTGCGGAGCCGGAACGTAAGCGAAAGATTATCGGCAAAGGCTTTATAGATGTATTCAACGAGGAAGCCCAAAAGATAAAAGATGTAAAATGGTTGGCGCAAGGAACCATCTACCCTGATTGCATTGAATCTCTTTCCATCACCGGCATGGTCATTAAGAGCCACCACAATGTAGGCGGGCTTCCCGAGAAAATGAATTTGAAACTCTGCGAACCGCTTCGCCTATTGTTTAAAGATGAAGTGCGGCGCGTGGGTCGAGAATTAGGTATGCCGGAGCATCTGATTACCCGCCACCCCTTTCCGGGACCGGGTTTGGCTGTGCGCATTCTCGGAGACATTACCCCTGAGAAAGTGCGTATTCTGCAAGAAGCCGACGATATATTTATTCAAGGGTTGCGCGATTGGGGATTGTACGACCAAGTTTGGCAAGCGGGGGTTATTTTACTTTCCGTGCAATCCGTCGGTGTCATGGGCGATGAACGTACTTACGAGAGAGCGATTGCTTTGCGTGCCGTAACCTCCACCGATGCCATGACGGCGGATTGGGCGCATCTGCCTTACGAGTTTTTGGGTAAGGTTTCCAATGATATTATTAATAAGGTGAAAGGGGTGAACAGGGTAACATACGATATTAGTTCAAAGCCTCCGGCAACCATAGAATGGGAGTAAAGCCTCAAAAACAATCGTTCTCCCCCTTTCCGCTTTCAATAACTATTTTCCACGGAGCGTGAGCCTATTTCCCACAGAGCGTGAGCCTATTTCCCACGGAGCGTGAGCCTATTTCCCACGGAGCGTGAGCCTATTTCCCACGGAGCGTGAGCCTATTTCCCACGGAGCGTGAGCCTATTTCTCACGGAGTGTAAGCCTATTTCTCATAGCCCGATTCGTATTTTTTCTTTTTTACAACTGCACTAAGGATATAGAATTAACTATATTTATAGTACCTTGTATTGCAAGGTATAATATTATTACATATATTTGCATCGTTAAATAACGGAGAATATGAATGTGGACAATGTAAAATCGCAAATGAGAAAAGGAATGTTAGAGTATTGCATCCTGCTATTATTGTACAAAGAGCCATCTTATGCATCGGATATTATCCGAAAATTGGAAGAATCTCAACTGATTGTTGTAGAAGGAACGTTGTATCCGCTACTTACACGTCTGAAAAACGACAGTTTCTTGAGCTACGAATGGATTGAATCGCCTCAAGGTCCTCCGAGGAAATATTATAAACTGACGGATAAAGGGGAAACATTTCTCGGAGAACTGGAGAACTTGTGGAAAGAACTGAACGAAACGGTAAATCATTTAGCAAACAAATAATCAAAAATTTATCATTCACATGAAAAAAACATTAACCGTAAACTTGGGTGGAACCGTTTTTCATATTGACGAGGATGCCTACCGATTGTTGGATAATTATTTGAGTAATCTGAAACTCCACTTCCGCAAGCAGGAGGGAGCCGATGAAATAATAAATGACATCGAAAATCGTATATCCGAGTTATTCAGCGAAAAGGTAAATAACGGAGTTCAAGTCATTACCATTACCCACGTGGAAGAGGTGATAAAGCGCATGGGGTATCCGGAAGAATTAGTCGGAGAAAATGAAGAAGACAAAAACAACAAGACTACTACCCGCCAACGCCTGTATCGCGACTCGGACAACAAGATGCTGGGAGGTGTTATCAGTGGTTTAGCCGCTTATTTGGATTGGGACATCACGCTGCTGCGTTTGATATTCATTATCATACTTTTTATCAGTTTCGGAACTTCAACGCTGGTATATATTGTATGTTGGCTAATCATTCCCGAAGCCAAGACGGCTGCCGAAAAACTCAATATGCACGGTGAAGAGGTAACCGTTGAGAACATTGGAAGAACCGTTACAGATGGCTTTGAGAAAGTAGCTCACGGTGTAAATAACTATATACACTCCGACAAACCACGTACATTGTTGCAAAAATTGGCAGATGTCTTAGTAACTATAATCGGACTTTGCTTGAAAGTTTGCTTGATAATACTTGCCATCATTTGCAGTCCGGTACTTTTCGTCTTGATTATTGTGCTGATAGCCCTGACAATAGCTGCTGTTGCAGTGGCAGCAGGTGGTGGGGCGTGGCTCTATCACATGCTCCCCTCGGTAGATTGGTCGTTGTTTCCTGCATCACCCATGTTTGCCATTGTAGCGGGCGTAGCGGGGGTTATATTGGTGGGAGTGCCGTTGATAAGTATTTTGCATGCCGTACTTAAACAAGTTTTCAATTGGCAACCCATGAGTGCCGGTTTAAAGTGGACATTATTTAGCCTCTGGATAGTAGGGCTTATCATTATTAGTATCTGTTTTTGGGAAATGAGGTACGAATTACCCTATTGGCAAGACGGGGTTTTTATGATACGAATATAGTAATGTCATACCCGTAGTGCATTTGAGAAAAAAACAAAAGACATTCCTGCGAAAGAGATAACTCTCCACTTTCCACTCTAATTTGGGTGTGCCCCTACGGGGCACGCCCAAATGAATTATGAATTATAAATTATTGGACTTGCTATACCTATCCGAATCTTTCGGATTCTGTTTCATTAAATTTAAACAGGACTTAGTGATTGTCTTTTCGATGATTTCAGGGAAATGTTTGTACTCCAATGCGTGTACCTTCTTTGCTACATCTTCGGGAGAATCTTCGGGAGAGACTTCACATTTTGCTTGAAAGATAATTTGTCCTTCGTCGTAATGTTCGTTTACATAATGTATCGTGATGCCCGATTCCTTTTCGCCTGCCGCTACAACTGCTTTATGCACATTGTCGCCGTACATTCCTTTTCCGCCGAACTTGGGTAGTAATGCGGGGTGAATATTGATAATCTTATTGGGATATGCACGCAGCAACGTATCAGGAACCCGCAACAGGAATCCGGCAAGTACAATAAAATCTATTGTCGTTTGGTGTTGTTGCAACAAAGTCATTACCGCTACTCCCGTTTCCCAACCACTTTTAGGCACAACAGCAGAGGGGATGTTGAATCGCCGGGCGCGCTCCAATACATACGCATTTTCTTTATTGGATATGACTAATGAAATCTCAACTAAATTACTCTTTTCAAAGTAATGAATAATGTTTTCGGCATTAGAGCCGGAGCCTGAAGCCAGAATGGCGACGTTTGTCTTCATAAGTACAGAATATGCACAAAGATAGATAAAACGTGCAAAAACCTTGAATTTATTTGATTAAATATTTGTTCAGGTAGAGAAATATGCCTTCCTTTGCAACGTGAAAATATGGAACTAATAAACTAATTATTAATTAAAAACTAAAAAGTTATGTCTGAAATTGCATCAAGAGTTAAAGCGATTATCGTCGAGAAATTGGGCGTTGAGGAATCGGAAGTTACGACCGAAGCTAACTTTGTTAATGATTTAGGTGCAGACTCTCTTGACACTGTTGAGCTTATCATGGAATTCGAGAAAGAATTCGGAATATCCATTCCGGACGATCATGCGGAAAAGATCGGTACTGTGGGTGATGCCGTCGCTTATATCGAAGAACACGCTAAGTAAAAATCGCTATTTCTTTATATGGAATTAAAAAGAGTTGTTGTAACAGGCCTTGGTGCTCTTACTCCGGTGGGTAACGATATTTCCGAATTTTGGAGAAATCTGGTCAATGGAGCAAGTGGGGCAGGGCCTATTACTCATTTTAATGCAGAGAAATTCAAAACTCAATTTGCATGTGAAGTAAAGGACTTTGATATCACGCAATATATTGACCGCAAGGAAGCTAGGAAGATGGATCTTTATACCCATTATGCGGTTGCTGTTGCTAAAGAGGCTGTTACTGATTCCGGGATTGATTTGGAAAAAGATGATTTGAACAGAATCGGCGTTGTTTTTGGTGCAGGGATAGGAGGTATAAATACTTTTGAAGATACTGTAAGTGAATACGCTCTTAATAGAGAGGAAGGACCCAAATTCAATCCGTTCTTTATTCCTAAAATGATTTCGGATATTGCGGCTGGACAGATTTCCATTATGTACGGTTTTCACGGTCCTAATTATGCTACTTGTTCTGCGTGCGCCACTTCTACCAATGCCATAGCCGATGCCTTTAATCTGATTCGGCTGGGAAAGGCAAACGTTATTGTTTCCGGAGGCTCCGAAGCAGCTATTACGCAAGCGGGTGTAGGTGGTTTCAATGCTATGCACGCTTTATCCACGCGAAACGATGATGCCTCAAGGGCTTCCCGTCCGTTTAGCGCGAGTCGCGACGGTTTTGTGATGGGCGAAGGGGGTGGTTGCTTGGTGTTGGAAGAGTTGGAACATGCCGAAGCGCGTGGTGCTAAAATCTATGCAGAAGTAATCGGAACAGGTCTTTCGGCAGACGCCTATCATTTAACGGCTTCGCACCCTGACGGGTTAGGAGCCAAATTAGTAATGCGAAATGCGTTGGAAGATGCAGATATAAAGCCGGAAGAAATTGACTATATCAATGTTCATGGAACGTCAACGCCCGTTGGCGATGTCTCCGAAGTAAAAGCTATCAGAGAAGTCTTTGGAGAACATGCTTATAAGTTGAATATCAGTTCTACGAAATCTATGACGGGACATCTGTTAGGTGCTGCAGGGGCTGTGGAGTCTATTGCGTGTATCCTTGCCATTCGGGATGGGGTTATTCCCCCCACAATCAATCATGCCGAAGGCGATAACGATGCGGATATTGATTATAATCTTAATTTCACGTTTAATAAAGCACAAAAACGCCCGGTGAATATTGCCCTTTCCAATACATTCGGATTCGGCGGACACAATGCTTGTGCTATCTTTAAGAAATACACAGAATAGGTCGTGCTACGTGATAGAATAAATAGGATAAGGCTTCTGTTTTATAGAAACAAGGAGCCTTATCTTTGTTTATATAAGATACTCGGATTCTATCCTCGTAATCTTCGTTTCTATGAAGAAGCTCTTCTTCATAAATCAATCTCTGCTTTATCGGAGAAAGGTCGTCCCTTAAACAATGAACGATTGGAGTTCTTAGGAGATGCTATTCTTGATGCCATTATAGCTGATATTCTTTATACGTATTTTGAGGGTAAGAAGGAGGGGTTTCTTACCAATACACGCTCCAAAATTGTGCAACGGGAGACGTTGAATCAATTGGCTGTAAAGATAGGATTGGATAAACTTATCAAATCCTCCACCCATTCATCTTCGCACAATAGCTATCTGCATGGAAATGCTTTTGAGGCTTTTATCGGAGCTATCTACATGGATAGAGGGTATGAACAATGCAAGAAATTCATAGAGAAGCGGATTATCAAACCTTATATTAATTTGGATGAACTATCCCGTAAAGAAGTCAATTTCAAATCTAAATTGATAGAGTGGAGCCAAAAGCACAAGGTAAGAACTTCATTTGAGCTTGTCGAACAATTTCTTGACGACAAAAGCGATCTTATATTTCGGTCGGAAATATTGCTTGAGGGGTTATCGGCTGGGGTAGGATTGGGTTATTCTAAGAAAGAATCGCAGCAGAATGCCGCCCATATAGCTTTAAAAAAGATAAAGACATCCCATGATTTTGTCTTGAGTATTTTGGAAACAAAAGAGCAAAAGGATTGGCAAGAAGAAGAAACTCCAATTGAATAGCAACCGGAAATGGAAATCTGTACGGAAGAAGAACTTCTTTAATATATAACAAATAGTATGCACACAAGAAAAGAGAAGATAGAAGCCTTCGGGCGTTTCCTGGATATACTTGACGAGTTACGCAAGAAATGTCCGTGGGATAGGAAACAGACGAACGAAAGTTTGCGCCCCAACACCATTGAAGAAACTTATGAACTTTGTGATGCCCTAATAAGGGAAAATAAAAAGGACATTTGCAAAGAGCTGGGAGACGTATTGCTACACATTGCTTTCTATGCCAAAATAGCTTCGGAGACGGGAGATTTTGATATGAAAGATGTGTGTGATGGGCTTTGTGAAAAGCTTATTTTTCGTCATCCGCATGTGTTCGGCGATGTGAAGGCTGATACCGCCGGAGAAGTCTCCGAGAATTGGGAACAGTTGAAATTGAAAGAAAAAGGGGGCAACAAGTCTGTACTTGCTGGTGTGCCTTCCGCTCTTCCTTCGCTGATTAAGGCGTATCGTATTCAAGACAAGGTGCGCAATGTAGGTTTTGATTGGAAAGAGAAAGACCAAGTATGGGATAAAGTCAAGGAAGAATTTGAAGAATTGCAGGCTGAAATAGCTCAATTAGATAAAGATAAGGCAGAAACGGAATTCGGTGATTTGCTATTTAGCATCATCAATGCTGCCCGTCTTTACGGTATCAATCCCGACAATGCTCTGGAGCGTACCAATAATAAGTTTATCCGTCGGTTCAATTATCTGGAGGCATCCACTATTCAAAAAGGAAAGAATCTGAAAGAAATGACACTTGAAGAGATGGATGTTATTTGGGATGAGGCTAAGAAACAAGGGCTGTAAATAGCCTCTTCATTTAATTTTCAATCCATCCAACAATGCCCAATAAAGGGTAAGGGCTTCGTCTATTTCTTGAATTAGAATGTATTCGTCTGCTGTGTGAGAGCGTGAGGAGCGTCCCGGACCTATTTTAACTGATGTGAAAGACATTAATGATTGGTCGGACAGAGTAGGAGAGCCAAAGGGTTTACGCCCCAAACGGACGGCTCGCTGCACAAAGGGATGGCTCGCATCAATACGTGAAGAGTTGAGCCGGAAAGAACGGACTTGGGCACCACACGCAATATGTTCCTGTATTTTGGCAAACAATTCTTCATTGGAGTAAAGTTCATTGCTGCGAACATCTACCACGAAGGTGCAGCAATCGGGGATAACGTTGTGTTGTGTGCCGGCATTAATTTGTGTTACGCTCATTTTTACCGCACCTAACAAAGGGGACTCCCGCTCAAACCGGTAATCACGAAACCACGCAATATCGTTCAATACTTTGTAAATAGCATTATCGCCTTCGTTGCGGGCGGCATGCCCGGCACGTCCGGTAGCGGTAACATCAAGAACCATCAATCCTTTCTCGGCAATTGCCGGCTGCATTTCCGTCGGTTCGCCCACCACTCCAAAAGCAATGGGAGGTAAGCTGGGCAAGACGCTTTCTATGCCTCCTTTGCCCGATATTTCTTCTTCACACGAAGCCAAATAAATTAAATTGTATGCTTGCCGGGTACGACACAGCCGTAAGAATACATGCAGCAAAGCAACCACACTTCCTCCGGCATCATTACTGCCCAAACCGTACACCTTTCCTTCCTCTTCGGATGGGGTAAAAGGGTCTCTTTCCCATCTACTCACAGGCTTTACCGTATCTATATGAGAATTAAGAAGGACGGTAGGCTTTTGCAGGTCGAACATCGGGCTGAAACACCATATATTGTTACCCTTGCGCCCCGTAGTCATACCTTCGGCTTCAATGTAGTTCTGCAAGAAATCGGCAGCCGCTTCCTCTTCACGACTGAGTGAAGGAATACGGATAAGTGATTTTAATAAATCTATGGCTTTTGCGATTTCGAGATTTAACATGGCAATGTGCTCCAATAATAATTTGTGCAAAATTGCGGATAGCCCGACTCGTAGGGGGGACGCCCTAATTAGCAGCTTTATACGCCGTTTTCTATTTCGAGATAGGTTTAAAACAACTTTAATTTCTTTTTCCTTGCTTCTTCCAAAGAGACTAATTCTATAACAGCGCTATTATGCTTTTCTCTAAGTGCTTGATAATCTTCGTTCAATTCTCTAATAAATTCCACCCTGCTGTGTTTATTCATCAGTCGGGCAGCTGCACCGGCATTTTGCGAGGCATCTTTAAGATGTACTACGGGGGCGCGATAAACGGGAGCAATCTTCAGAGCCGTATGCAGGCGCGAAGTCGTAGCTCCACCGATTAACAATGGAATATCCAATCCTGCTTTTTGCAATTCCATAGCCACATGCACCATTTCCTCCAATGATGGCGTAATAAGCCCGCTAAGCCCAATCATATCAACCTTTTCCTCTATGGCGCGTTGCACTATCGTTTCGGGGGGAACCATCACGCCCAAATCAATAACTTCATACCCGTTACAAGCCATTACTACAGAAACGATGTTCTTTCCGATGTCGTGCACATCGCCTTTTACCGTTGCCAATAGAATTCTTCCTGCTGATGAAACTCCTTCCTGTTTCTCGGACTCGATAACGGGTTGTAGTATGGCTACCGCCTTTTTCATGGTGCGGGCGGTTTTGACTACTTGCGGGAGAAACAT
>SNRY01000498.1_pt1 | contig 13072 bp, 8 predicted proteins | sample 4693421 | NCBI WGS metagenome assembly SNRY01 (sample SAMN11003215, study PRJNA524138) | termite gut metagenome | isolation source: Bacteroidetes bacterial symbionts from single cell of protist host amplifed... | host: Streblomastix strix ... | reverse complement strand
ATTACTTTTGTTTCTAAACTCATTTTTCTGACTGTTTAAAGGGTGAAACTTTTGCTTGTTTTTGCACTACAAATCTAATTGATTTGCCCTTTAACTGTCAGATTAAATCGTAACTATTTCACCTTTTCCCAGAATTTATCTAAAGCGCCACTTCCCTTCCCATCTCCGATATGGATTACCCGACCACTCTCCAAATCAACAACGATTGTTTTATAAGTATGTCCTTTGGATACTGCAAACCCGTCTATTCCAATACGTTTCAATCTACTTATATCCAGATTAGAATAATGCCGTTTCAAATATCGTTTTCAAGAGTTATCCGCAGTTGAAGCGAAAACCTTATTGGGGTAATCATTTTTGGTTTCGCGGCTATTTTGTCAATACAGTTGGTCTTAACCAAGAGATGATCAGGCGTTATGTTCATCATCAAGAAGAGCAAGACAAAAAAGAAGAGAACAACGGACAACACTTTAGTTTGTTTGACCAGGTACACATCACTTCAATGAGCGCTCTGAAGGCTATGCCTTCATTTTTTTCACCAAATCCAACTCCTTTGGGGGTGGTTGTTTAATCGTTCCTATACGGGATAATTCAACCACAAAGCGACCAAACTTGTTGGTATAGCTTCTCTTGCCTATAACAAAATGAATATGTTCCTGACGACAGGTTTTACATTCCTTACAATATAAACGTTGGACTTTCATTCTCAGCAATACGGGTTTACGACCGATAGAAATACAACGAATTGTACGTTCTGTGTATCCTGAACGGATTACTTGGTTGCTTTGGCAACAAGAGCAACGTAATTTATCCGATCTTGTTTGGATGTTAAGTACAATACTTTTATTTTCGTAACTAATACCTTGACACCTTTGTCCTCTCAGACCAAAGCCATGGTATAATAAGCTGACATTCATGTTTTATAAGATTTGCTGTTAAATCCTAAATATATGAATTATCAGCTTTTTTTATACCTTAACTACGCATTCTCCGGATGAACCAATAAAAACAATGTAATATTTTGCCTTTTTCGGGAAAACCCCTATCTTCGCATAAAATTGAAATATCAATGGCGCGATAGCTCAGCTGGTTAGAGCGTATGATTCATAATCATGAGGTCCCCAGTTCAATCCTGGGTCGCGCTACTTGAAAATGAGAGGGTTACAAGAAATCGTAAGCCTCTTTTCTTTTTATTTGCATGTAATTTGCATGTAACTTTACTCAAATAAACGGTTGAGGAGAAAACAAAAAATGTCAATACACAAAAAAGATACCTCTTATAGAGAATAGAATTACACAAAAAGATATACAAAGAAAGGCAGATTGTTTTACCTACGAATAAAGCATATAAAACCAATTGTTTTGATTGAATTGCCAATTGTTTATTTTGGATATAGGTATGCAGAAAGCAAAAATCTAATTGATAATCAGCAAGCTATGATTGTTTTATGGGATGAATTTTCCCCTACACTTTCCCCACGGATGAATTTTGTTCCCAAAGAGATTTTTTGGCTCACCTGTAAAAGTCAAAGATATAATAGATTATTTTTTTTGCAAATCTTCTGTCAACATTTTTGCTTGCATTAAAACTGTATTGACGGCTTGTTCTTGCAAATCGGGAGGATAACCAAATTTTCTCAATATTCTGCGGATATTTCGTCTCAAATCAGCTTGTACGCTTTCCTTTATCGTCCAGTCGATTGTGGCACTATTACGGATAGTGTTCAGGAGTTCTTGTGCAATATGCTTTAGAATTTCATCGCCAAGAATCGAAACTGCGCTGTTATTGACCTCTAACGCGGTGTAAAAAGCATACTCCCGATAATCTAAGCCTAAATTTTCGCTTCGCTTGTCGGCTTCTTTCATTTGTTGCGCAAAAGGTATCAGCACTTTCTCTAAAAACTCTACTGTATCAATCATTCCGTTATGGTACCGCTTAATGGCATCTTCCAACATTTCGGAGAATTTCTTGCTTTCGACCAAATTTATTTTTGTCCGCTTTTTGATTTCATCTTTTAATAGTTTTTTCAGAAGCTCAACCGCTAAGTTTTTTTGCGGCATATCTTTTAGTTCTTGCAGAAATTGATCATCTAAAATCTCAATGTTGGGCTTTTTCAAACCTGCGGCATCAAAAATATCAATCACTTTATCGGCGGTTATGGCTTCCGAAATAATTTGCTTGATGGCTGTTTCAATTTCTTCATCGCTTTTGCCACCTTCGTTGCGGTCGGTTATTTTTACTAAACGCGCTTTAATAGCTTGAAATAACGCTATATCATCGCGTATTGCCATTGCTTTTTCGTGCGGGACCGAAATGGCAAATGCTTTCAAAAGATTCTTGGTATTCTCAATAAAGCTCTGTTCTCCGTTTCCTTGACTGAAAATATAATCAACAATTACAGGTATAAATTTAAGTTTTCCTTCGGGAGGAAGGGTGAAAAATTTTCTCCAATCAAAATGTCGAAGTTGATACTCAATCGCTTCATGCAATTCCAACATTTTAGCAACTGCTAATTCTTGGTCAAGTGTTGGCTTTCCTTCTCCACCACTTGCCGTATATTCTGCCAACGCACTTTTAAGTTCCTGCGCTATACCCAAATAATCGACAACAAGTCCGCCTTCCTTACCTTCGGTAAATACCCTATTTACTCTGGCAATGGCTTGCATCAAACTGTGCCCCCTCATCTGTTTGTCAACATATAAAGTATGCAGGCATGGAGCATCAAAACCTGTAAGCCACATATCACGGACAATGACCAATTTTAAACTATCGCTTGGATTCTTCAATCTATCACCAATCGCTTTACGCCTTGATTTATTACGAATATGGGCTTGCATATTCAAGACATCGCTACTTGAACCTGTCATTATCACTTTGATAGTTCCTTTATCATCGTCATCAGAGTGCCAATGAGGTCGTAATTTTATGATTTCGGCATAAAGTTCAACACATATTCTGCGGCTCATGCAAACTATCATGGCTTTGCCTTCTAAAACAGCATTCCGTTCTTCAAAATGGTTTACTAAATCTTCGGCAATTTTCTTGATTCTGTTGGGATTGCCAACTATAGCTTCCTGTCGTGCCCATTTAGCCTTTAATTGTTGACGATTGGTTAACTCTTCGCCTTCGGTTAACTCTTCAAATTGCTCATCCAATTGTATCTTTTCATTTTCCTCAAAATGAACTTTTGCTAAGCGGCTTTCATAGAAAATAGGGACTGTCGCTTTATCAATTACAGCTTGCTGTATATCATAAATATCTACATAATCACCAAAAACCGCTTGGGTATTTCGGTCGGTACTTTCAATGGGAGTTCCCGTAAAACCAATAAATGTAGCATTGGGTAAAGCATCTCTTAAATGCTTGGCGTAACCATCTATAAAATCGTATTGGCTTCGATGTGCTTCGTCTGCAATGACAACAATATTTTTTCTTTCACTTAAAGATTTGATATTCGCACCGATATATTCCACTTGTGGTTCACATACCATATTGCTTTGCACTTCTTCTGGTTGAATATCTGCCTGCGCGGGCATAAATTTCTGTATGGTAGTAAAAACAATACCCCCTGAAGCAACATCCAATAGGTTTCTCAAATGTTTTCTATCTTCGGCTTGCCGAGGCTCTTGCCGCAATAATTGTTGACAATAGCCAAAAGTTTCAAAAAGTTGGTCATCTAAATCATTTCTGTCAGTCAAGACGACCAAAGTTGGGTTTTCCATTTTCGGTTCTATGATAAGTTTGCCCGAATAAAAAACCATGCTTAGACTTTTGCCGCTTCCTTGTGTGTGCCAAATAACACCACCTTTGCGATTGCCTTCTATGCTACTTGCTTTTACAGTGCTTTCAACAGCCTTATTCACTGCATAATACTGGTGATAGGCAGCGACTTTTTTTAATGTTTTATCTTCGTTTTTTTCATAAACGATAAAATGATTGATTACATCCAACAATGTTTTTTTATTCAACATTCCAAAAAACATCACTTCCATCTGTGGCTGCATGTTATCGGCTGTTGTGCACCCATCTTTGGATTTCCAAAATAAAAAGCGGCTCCAATCGCTGGTTAAAGTGCCGCAATGTGCATCCAAACCATCGCTTACAATCAATAGCTCATTGTAGGCAAACAACGATGGAATAGCCTGTTTGTAAGTTTGTAGTTGGTCGAATGCTGTTTTTACAGTCGCATTCTCGTCTGTTGCATTTTTAAGTTCAATCACGACTATTGGCAACCCATTGATAAATAAAATAATATCAGGTCGTTTGTTTTGATTGTCTTCGATAATGGTAAATTGATTAATCGCTAAAAATTCATTGTTTTCAGGATTATCAATATCAACGATATAAACTTTTTCACCGCGAATACCGCTATTGGTTCTTACTTCTACATCAACGCCTTCGGTAAGGTATTTGTGAAATATTTCGTTGTTAATTAGAAGATTGGGACTTTCCGTCCGTAATACTCTTTTTAATGCATCTTCTTTTGCATCCTGTGAAATAGCAGGATTGAGTTTGTCGATAGCATCACGTAAACGAGTAGCTAAAACAACCTCATTGTATTGCCGTTCAGGATGTTCTCCATCGGGCGAAATAGTCGTGCCCATCAAGTAGGAATAGCCTAATTGCTGTAGGTAATCAAGTGCGATTTGTTCTATTTCGTTTTCAGTGATAGCTTTCATAATTCAAATAGACTATTATTAATTTGCTGTAACTTCTATTGGTATTTGAATCATTGTTTGCACTGTCGAATACAACTGTACGTCTTCCACCGGTGTATCAATGGATACTATAAGAGCATATCTGCCCCTATTATTATATTTTCTCAAATTATGCCTTTCTCTCCACCATCCAATAACAGGGAAAACTGATATTAGGTTACAGTCCGCAATTTCGGCGGCTGTTCCTTCCCAAATATCAGAATGAATAGAACCGAAAACTCTTTTTTTAGAACCAATAATCCAATTTTGCCTATCTGCTATGTTTTCTATATTTTCGTCCTCTTGTTGTGCTTCTTTATTTATTCTTCTTTTAAAACTTTCAACATCCTCATTGACTCTATTTAAATCAAAACGAAGTCCAAACGAAGGATAACGATATTTATCTTTCCAACCTATCTCTCCCGGGCTCGGTTCAATGAAATAAGATAACGTTATTTTAAGTTTTATAGGAGTGCTTCCAAGGGAAAGAAGTAAATCTTTTGGCCAAGGAAAATTATAAAAATGCATCTCATTAGTTTTATACGCATTACCTTTTTTTATATATGGTTGAATTACCTCTTGCGCAACAAATGTGAGCCTATTTTCAAAACTATAAAGTGCTCTATCGGTATTTGGAACGCCATACCCACACGCTCTTAATAAATCCATAGGATTAGGAAACTGTGTTTTCATCTGTTCCGTCCAAGATGCGGAGTGTACAATCAGCGCACGAATTGTTTCCGGCCAAATAGTAGGATATTTATACGCAATTTTAGCTGCCACCCAAGATGCTTGAGCAGTAGCAGCACTTGTCGCATTGATTGTATCAAATTGGCGTAATGTGAAATTTTTTGCTGTCGTTAAAAGTTCTAAATCTTCATGAAAATCAACGGTATTTGCATCTGTTTTTATCAGATTTCCACCTTCGAATAATACTTCCGGTTTTATAGGCCATTTTCCCCAAGAACAAGATGTTGAACTATGTGGTGATAAGGCACCCGAATCTGCAATTCGACGGGAACGATCATATCTATTATCTTGAATAATTTCTTTTTCTGTATATGCTCCTACAGTTAATGCATTCCATGATTGCGCCGGATTTTGTACTGAAAACAATTTATTACCTTCAGGATAATTTAGCCAATAGTGGCTTGGAACATTCCCTCCAGAAAGAATAAACAATCTTTGATTTAAATTTTCTCCAAAACTCATTCTATCAATAGTTCCGGACCAAGAAGACGGTCGTCCTCTATCAACATCAGAATCGGAAGTTACGGCTAAGCAATATAATAAAATTTTGTTTGGATTTTGTATTTCAGAACGAGAAATTGCCTGTTCTGTAAAATCTCCCCAATTTTCTTTTTCCGTTTGTCCTCTATTGGGTAATATTTTGACTGAACAAAGTTGATGAGTTATTAAACAAGTATTAGGCGATTCAAGTTCTTTTTGTAAGTTTCCATAACCAACAAGTCCTGCCATTAAAGTCCCATGTCCTCGGTTGCCTCCAATATCAGATCTGTCATCAGTTCCCCAGTTTTGGTCTATTGTCAAACAATTTTCATCATCCAAAATAGGATTAATAAGCATATGTCCATTATTAACACCGGAATCTAAGATACAAACCTTAACATCCGTATCTTCAATCTGCATTCTTTGAAGTAAATCCTCTGCCCATTCTGTTTGTCCTCTATTACAATCTGACGACCAAAAACTGGCAACTTCTTGTCCAATTCTATATTCGGACAAAAGATCAGATTCCATCATTAATTCAATCAATTGTGCCCGGTTGGCATTAATGAGAATGATTGCTCTTTCCGGAAAATGAAGAAATTGACCTTTATATGGTATGTCGTTTTGATTGAGAATATCAACAAACGAACCGATTTGTGCTTCATAATCTTTGTCTTCGTCAACTCTTAACCATGCTTCGCACCAAAAAGGAGTTTCGTTCGGTATCAAATCTCTCTCTGATATAGGCCAAAAAGATTCTAATACAGCAAGCCTAACATCTTCAATACTATCTACAAGATTACTATTCTTTGGATTTCCTTTTATAGTATCCTTTTGTGGATTAGAGTAATCAGATATTTTTTTGATAAATAAACTTTCTTTGCCTTGTGGAACATATACAATTGCTTTTGTTATTTCTGTATTGTCTTGAAAGACTGTTCTTGCACTTAACAGACGAATTCCCAGCTTGCTATCCTCAAGACTTTTAGTAATTAAATCATAATTCTGTCCACTTGAGAACTCTAAATAGCTACCACCTTTTGTGGGTAATAATAGTGCTTGCCTTGATTCATTCACTTCATTGAGTTCACTACGAATAGCATCAAATTTAGCAACAAGTTGTTGTGCTTGTGTTGCCCTATCTCTAAGTGGAATCCTTGCAGTACCTCTACCCGGCATGGTAGTTGTAAATGGCTCTGACGAAACAAAATCACTTGGCAGAAAAATATGTTCGTATGTATCCATCGCGTAAATTATTTATTATAAGCTGATTTTCTATTTTCTATCATTTTAACAATCAAAGACTTATCCACTTTCTTTTTGTCAGTCAAGATAGATTCTTTAATTGAATCCAAACACGCCTGAGAAATTTCAGCATGACTTAATTCCTTTAGAGTATCCACAATAGACTTTAAATCGAAGTTCCCTTTGTAGTGCCCTAACCTATTTTCGAGCAATAGGATTTTTTCTGCATCTGCAGGCAGTTGATAATGTAGCACATCATCAAACCGACGAAATAATGCTTGATCTAAAAGTTCTAAATTATTGGTTGCTGCAATAATTAAGCTATTTGAATTGTCCCGTTCTATAAATTGTAAAAATGAATTTAACACTCGACGCATCTCTCCCACATCGTTATCTTTGCCTCTATTAGTCCCAATTGCATCAAATTCGTCAAATAGATATACACCTTGCCTTTCTTGTATTATATCAAAAACTTGTCTTAATTTGGCACTGGTTTCTCCCATAAACTTGGTAACCATTTTATCCATTAAAATGGTGTAGAGCGGCAAGTTCAATTCATTTGCAAGAATTGAAGCAGTCATAGTCTTTCCTGTTCCCGGAGGACCAGAAAGTAATATTTTTCTTCTATTTTGTAAGTTATAACGTCTTAGCTTGTCTATTTGAATATATTCGTTAATAATTCGTTGTATCCTTTCTAAAATAGCATCTGAAACTATTAAATCGGATAGTCTAATAATTGGTATATCTTCCAACAAAAGTCCTTCAAAATCTTTGCCAAACGATTTCAATTTTGGACTATTTTGCTTTGACTTATCAATTATTTTACGAATATCATCAGCCAAAGTTAAATGTCCAATTTTAGATTCATGAGCAGCTATTTGAAGAGATATCGTTGTAAATCGAATATTATCACTTTCGTAATGCGCTTTTATTAACGCTTTTAACTGAGTTGCTGTTGCCATTTTATATTATTTTTCACTCATCAACCTCGGCAACAAACTGTCGCGAAGTTGAGTAAGGATTTGAATTTGGTTTAGATTTACTTTTATTTTTTCAAAAAAAGGTTTGACTTCATTTTCAAAATCTTTTATAAGAGTTTGTGGATAATTTATGATGTCCAAATCCATTATGTGACTTGGGTAAACATGTGGTTGAGCACTTCCTTCCTGCTTGTCAAACAATTGCTTTTGATTAATTTTTAAGAAGACATAACTGAAATAAACAAACGGTGTAATTGTCTCATCAATATAGGAGGAATCCGAAGACCAAATAGGTGTATAATAAAGTCTTACAAACCCTGCGTTCGCTCCAGAAGCACTGACAGTTATTACGGGTGCTTTTGTATTAGATTCAATATGATAACAAGAGGGCTCTAAACCTCCTGCAACAACAGGATATTGTCCATCACTTGCTTCAGATTTAGTTATGTTTTTCCCTTTTTTCGGGCGCACTAAATCACCTAATTTACCTTCTTCCCAATCTTCCTTTGCCTCTTCCATAAACCATTTTCTGAAAAGCGTTTGCGCCATTGTTTCCACTGTTCGGTTCATTTGCAGGTTGAGTTCTATTTTGTCATCAAGAGAAGATAGGATAGAGGCAATTTCTTTTTGTTCGTTCTTGTCAATAGGTGCTTCAAATACATAGCTGCAAATTCTATTAGGTGAAGTATGTTTAACTGTTGAACCTGTTGCCGAGCAAACTATATAGTATTGATAAGGTTGAGTTCTTAAAATCCAATATAAAAAATCAGGGGCAATTTCATCGTTTTTAAACTTTACTAAACCTAATCGTTGGTTATGTAAATAATTAAATCTTTCATGAAATGGAATTTTTGCTGAGTAACCTAATGTATCTCCCGCTTTACTTAAATCTGTCATTGTTATTATAATATCATCTTTTTTCAAAATGTATCCTTTCGGATATTCCCCATTATAATATTTAAATTTATCAGATTTAAACCCTCCGCCAATTTTAAAATTGCCAGGAGTTAATAGAATATCATTAGTCGGTTCATCTGAAAAATATTCTCCTTTGAACGCAAAGCCGTGTTTAATATCTATTAAATCGCCTAATTTATATTTTTTCCATTCGCTCATATCAATTCAAAATCATATTCAGTTAAAATTATGTCTTTTGTTTCATCATCAGCAAGTATAGTCTTTGCATTCAATGTTTGCACTTTCTTCTCACGATTTTCAGTAAAGAAAATTTTGATTTCTGAAGATATAACAATGGTTTCATCTTCTTCATCGGTTGGAGGTATTCTATCTACGATTTTACATAAATCTGTTATTTTAAAATTTTCAATTTTGTGTTTTTCATCTTTAATGTATATTTCAGATTTTATTTTCAACTTATCAGATAAATAATTTCTAAAATATTCTTTTTGTGCAAAATCATGGATAGCTCTTTCTGCAATGTAATTTTCATAGTCTTTTTTGATAGTAGTTAAAACATTATTTTCGTCTTTCTCTATATCAATATGTTTGTTCCATTTATCTCTAAACTCAATATCGCAATTATTATAATCCCCATCTTTTGTTAGAAAAATAACTTTGTCAAATTCAGATAGACTATCAAAATTCATTAGACTTTCCCAAATAAGGTTGTCCTTAAACCCTGCATCTTTATATTTTCCAGAATGAGCAAATGGTTTTTTCTTGATTTCTTCTCTCATTACTCTTGCCATCATACTTTTTAAGACTGTATTGGCAATTTCATTTTTTATTTCTAAAAGTTTTATCTTTTTGAGAGCCAAATATTCATTTGCCTTTTCTTGAACAAAACCTGTGCAATCAAACTCTTCTTCGGGTAGCGTAATTGTCGGAATATGGGGAAGACCCGAAAGCCGTTGAGCCAACTTCTTAAATTCATTGATGTCGTCTTTATATTGTCTTTGCTTTTGGACTTTTAATTCCTCAATAGCCCAAGTGGGAATGGCTACATGAATGTCATCTGTCAAATTTTTCTCCGTAATAAATTCTTCAATTACTTGAAATGGTCTACCAAAGGCAAAGAAACTATAAGCTACTCCTCCTGCTTCCGTACTTCGCAAAGAATTAGTATCAAAAACAATCAATGTCTTCAATTTATAGCTCATATCCAATCTTTAATAAATTGTTTTTTATCGCTTCATCTAATTCATTTGCTTTTTGCATTTGCTCTTTCAACATAGCAGTCAAATGTTGCATTTTTTCGTCAAATGCTTGTCCGTCTTCTTCAACTTCTTTAAAATCAATGTATCTGCCAGGCGTAAGCACATAATTGTTTTTGCGGATTTCCTGAATATTTGCAGATTTACAAAATCCCGCCGTATCGCTATACTTTTCCTGCTCCTTGCCACGCCAATGGTGGTATGTGTCGGCAATTTTTGCAATGTCTTTATCTGTAAGCTCTTTTTGCTTGCGACTTATCATAGTACCCATTTCACGGGCATCAATAAACAAGATTTCATTGCTACGATTTCGGAATTTGGTAGTTTCTGTTTTATCTCGGGATAAGAACCACAAACAAGCAGGAATCTGTGTATTGTAAAATAATTGTGCGGGCAAAGCTACCATACAATCCACCAAGTCATTCTCAATCAGTTCTTTTCTGATTTGCCCCTCAGTTGCTATTTCGCTACTCATACTTCCATTAGCTAGCACAATCCCCGCAGTACCAGAAGGTGCTAATTTGCTGATAAAATGCTGTAACCAAGCATAATTGGCATTTCCAGAGGGAGGTATCCCGTATTTCCATTTATGGGTTTCGGTTTGATTTATTTTATAATCGCTCACATTAAAAGGCGGATTAGCCAATATATAATCCACTTTCAACTCTGGGAATTTATCACTCAATAGAGTATCTCCCAATTCTATTTTTGCATCTATGCCACGAATAGCCAGATTCATTTTTGCCAAACGATAGGTGGTAGGATTACTTTCCTGTCCGAAAATAGAGATTTTGCCCCTGCGGTGTTCATGCAATTCGATAAAGCGTTCGCTTTGTACAAACATACCGCCGCTACCGCAACAACCATCATATACGCGCTTTTCTAGTAGGGGTGCAAGCACCCCTACTAAAAGTTTTACTATACTTTGGGGGGTATAGAATTGTCCCCCTTTTTTACCTTCGGCATCGGCAAACTGCCCCAAGAAATATTCAAATACAAAACCAAGAACATCTTTACCCTTTCCGCTTTTGCTCAATGTGATAGAGCCAATCAAATCAATCAATTCCCCGACCCGTTGTTTGTCCAATGCTGGTCGGGCATAGTCTTTAGGCAGAACACCTTTAAGAGAAGGATTATCTTTTTCAATTGCATCCATGGCATCATCAATGTCTTTGCCTATGGTTGGCAGTTTTGCACGTCCCTGTAACCATTTCCAACGCGCTTGTGGTGGAACATAAAAGACTCTCTCAGCTGTATATTCGTCTTTATCCTCTGGGTCAGCTCCTGTTTCGTTTTTTTCGGTATCCAATTTTTGAAACAACTCTTCAAAAGCATCCGAAATGTATTTGAGAAATATCAGTCCTAATACAACATGTTTGTACTCTGACGCATCCATATTGTTGCGCAACTTATCGGCAGCCTGCCAAAGAGTTTTTTCGAGTTCTAAATTATCTGTCATTATCTAATTATTAATATGGTTTTTATTCAAAATATGTATGTGATATTTTGGATTCAAAGGAACAAAAAAATTGAAACACTCGCTTTGTTATCAGATAATAAATAGCGAATCCCATTAACCAATTTTTTATTTCTTCCCTTTCACGTCTTCCACTTCCTTCTGCAACTCTTCCATCTCCTTTGCATTCAATTTAGCTCGTTCAATCTTCTTTGCTTGTTCCTTCACCAATCGTTCATATTTCTCAACCTGTTTGCGAACGATGACTATACTATCCTTATACTCAAACTGTCTTTCCAATCTGTAAAGCCCCTCTTCATTTGTCTTCTCTTGCATTTTGATATACCTATATTTCAAATCGTTATCCTTGTATTGACTGGTGGTTTCCCTTTGGATACGAATGGCAAATGACAGAATCAATATAACTATTGCCATAGCAACCATTGAAAGAAAAACCTTGCTTGAGCCAATTTCAATGATATGCCGATGCTCTGTCTTGATAGGCTTTCGAACTTCTTCAATCAGATTTTCAAACCGCTCTGTCATAGCTTTTACTGCTGTCATATCAACCTGCGCCGACTCAACCGGCTTTTCATTCCTTTGTTTCAAAGATTCTTTCAGTTCCTCAAATAGCGTATATACCGCTGATGTGTCTATTTTCTCATTGCTCATATTCGTTTAATTTTAAATGTTTAGATTTTAAATCCTTTTCTCTTTTTCTTCTTTTTCAAACTTTGTTGGCGCAAATATTCCGCTTGGTCGGCATCGAAATCCGAATCCGACGGCTGTATATCAAACAAACTGCCCAATACAGAACTTGCATTTTCTACAATTGAATGTTCCGGCGTATGGCTTTGGGTAGATTGCCGGATACTCATTTCCTGTTCCCTATTGTTCTGCTGTAACTGAAACTCTATCTTGCTATAGCTACATGCCCTGTCTATCTTGGAACCATTGAAGGTATAATCACCTTTGCCGAATCGTACTCCTTGTATATTATCCGTATCACCATTGTAGCGGAACTCGGTTGTGATACCCTGCTTCTTCAGTTCTGCCGTCAATTCTCTCCAGTTCCTGCATTCGGGAATGATTGCTTTGATGGCATCGTAAATCTCATATTTCGTCTTATCCGGCTCTCTCAATCGCTCCCTTTTCACATTCTCTTTGCCCGAAGCAATGTATAAACCGTATTTCTTGGTCAGTTCCATACAGACTTTCATACTCCTGAACTTCTCATTTTTGTCAGTGATTCGTTTGCCGTCGTTGTCAATCCAGTTTATCACTAAATG
>SNRY01000497.1_pt1 | contig 13089 bp, 13 predicted proteins | sample 4693421 | NCBI WGS metagenome assembly SNRY01 (sample SAMN11003215, study PRJNA524138) | termite gut metagenome | isolation source: Bacteroidetes bacterial symbionts from single cell of protist host amplifed... | host: Streblomastix strix ... | reverse complement strand
CTCTATGAATTAAATATCTGTTGGGAATTTAATAAATAGAATATTAGGTAGAATTTAAAAAAAAGATTATGAAAAGAATTTTAGTATTGGCATTAAGTTTATTAAGTCTGTATGGTTATTCACAAACGAACAAATAACTAATTAATCATAATAAAAAACAATAAAGTAACATGCAAAACAAAGGATTTATCAAGTTTTTTGCGGTATTACTCACCTTGGTTTGTATATTCTACCGCTCATTCTCTTTCGTTACTTCTTATCATACCAAAAATGCAAAAGAGTATGCTAAAGGAGATACAAGGTTAGAACAAGATTATCTGGACTCTCTTTCAAGTGAGAAAGTTTGGTTGGGTTATACGCTGAAAGAGTGCCGCGAAATGGAAATCGGTCTCGGCTTAGACCTCAAGGGAGGAATGAACGTTGTGCTCGAAGTATCGGTACCCGATGTAGTAAGGACTTTAGCCGAAAATCAAACAGACGAAAACTTTAATAAGGCACTTGCCTCCGCATCTGTTTCACAGGCAGGCAGTCAAGACGATTTCATTACATTATTCATAAGAGAGTATCGAAAGATAGATCCGAATGTAAAACTTTCCGAACTATTTGCCACACAACGATTGAAAGGCAAAATCGCTCCGACATCTTCAGATGCCGAAATTGAAAAGGTACTTAGGGACGAAGTAAGGTTAACCGTAGAAAATTCATACAACGTGCTCCGTACACGTATTGACCGCTTTGGAGTTGTTCAGCCGAATATCCAAAAGCTCGAAGGAGGATTGGGGCGTATCATGGTGGAACTTCCCGGCATTAAAGAACCCGAACGTGTGAGAAAATTGCTTCAAGGTTCTGCCAACTTGGAATTTTGGGAAACGTATCATGCCAGGGAAATACTTCCATATCTACAGACGGCTGATGCACACTTACGTACTATCCTATCCGAAAAAGAAGAGCAAACAGATGCAGAAGAACAAACAGATGCAAACGAAACAGCCCAAGTCCCATCTGTAAGTACCGCCGATAGTTTGGCTGCCGCTTTATCCGGCAATATAAACAATGAAATTACTATTGGACAAATGAAGAAAGAACATCCTTTGGCTGCCATTCTTCAGTTCAATACAAGCGGACAAGGTCCTATTCTTGGTTACGCAAATTATAAAGACACTGCCGATATTAATACATACCTCAAGATACAAGAAATTACAAACGAATTTCCAAGAGAACTTCGTCTAAAATGGGGTGTTGCTTCCATAGATGCCAAAGGACAGATTTATGAACTTTATGCCATTAAATCAACGGAACGCAACGGTAAAGCTCCCCTTGAAGGAGATGTGATAAGCGATGCAAACGATACGTTTGATCAATTTAGCAAACCGGCAGTAAGCATGAACATGAATAACGAAGGAGCCAGAAGGTGGGCATTATTAACGAAGCAAAATATAGGAAACTCCATTGCCATCGTATTGGACGGATATGTTTATTCGGCTCCTAACGTAAACGGCGAAATCAATGGCGGACGGTCGGAAATTACCGGACATTTCACACCCGAACAATCCAAAGACTTGGCAAACGTATTGAAATCAGGTAAAATGCCGGCTCCTGCTCACATTGTTCAGGAAGATATTATAGGTCCGTCTCTCGGACAAGCATCTATCAATGCGGGTATTGTTTCTTTTATTGTAGCATTGGTAGTGTTGATGTTATTTATGTGTTCCATTTATGGAGTTATCCCGGGTATGGTAGCCAACGGTGCATTACTCCTTAATTTCTTTTTTACATTGGGGATACTTTCATCGTTTCAGGCAGCATTGACAATGTCCGGTATTGCCGGTATGGTACTGACTCTTGGGATAGCGGTAGATGCCAATGTGCTTATTTATGAGCGTACCAAAGAGGAATTAAAATCCGGAAAGACAACTAAAACGGCATTGTCCGAAGGTTATTCAAAAGCGTTCTCTGCTATCTTCGACTCCAATGTAACCTCACTTCTTACCGGTTTTATTCTGTTCTATTTTGGAACGGGACCCGTTCGCGGTTTTGCCACTACATTAATAATCGGTATCATTGTTTCGTTCTTTACTGCCGTATTTATGACACATGTGCTTTATGATCATTATATGAGTAAAGACAAATTGCTGAATCTGACATTTACATCAAAGATTTCTCGAAATCTGTTTACTAATCCGCATGTCAATTTTGTAAAAACCAATAGAACTGCATTCCTCACTGTGCTGATTATTCTCTTGGTCAGTGGAATTTCATTAGGCTATCGTGGGTTAAGTCAAAGTATTGATTTTACAGGAGGGCGTAATTTTAAAGTGCAATTTGAACAAGCTGTTGAACCCGAGCAAGTGCGTGAGATGATAGCGGGTGAATTTGGTGATGCCAATGTCAGTGTTATTGCTATCGGAACCGATAAGAAAACCGTTCGTGTCAGCACCAACTACCGCATTGAAGAAACCTCACCTACGATAGATTCCGAGATTGAAGATTATTTATATCAAACATTAAAGCCGTTGCTGACTCAAAATATATCATTGGAAGTATTCATTGATCGTGAAAATCATACGGGAGGCAGTATTATCAGTTCACAGAAAGTAGGACCGAGCATCGCAGATGACATAAAAATAGCTGCCGTTTGGGCAGTATTACTATCGCTATTGGGTATTGGCTTATATATATTGCTTCGTTTCCGCAACATTGCATACAGCGTCGGCTCTGTGGTAGCATTAACTACCGATACGATAATGATTTTGGGAGTTTACTCCCTGTTGTGGGGTTTTGTGCCTTTCTCATTGGAAGTGGACCAGGTATTTGTCGGTGCTATCCTAACTGCAATCGGATACTCTATTAATGATAAGGTAGTAATTTTTGACCGTGTGCGTGAATTCTTCCGGTTGTATCCCAAACGCAACATCCCTCAATTATTTAACGATTCTCTCAATACCACATTGGCACGTACTATCAATACTTCATTGTCCACTCTCATTGTGTTAGCATGTATCTTTATATTGGGTGGTGACTCTGTTCGCAGTTTCTCTTTTGCTATGATGCTTGGGGTTATTTTCGGTACGGCATCGTCTTTGTTTGTTGCTGCTCCGATAGCCTACATAATGATGAATAAAAAGAACGCAAAAAAAGAAGAATAAATTTCCTGCATATATTAAACGCATTAAATAAATGTTCCGTCCTAAAATAGCGTTACAAGGTTAACGCTATTTTCATTACGTTATCAAAGCGACCTTCTATACAGGCGCTGATTGGGCTTGTTCTATTGTTTCCTATTTGATGATTTTCAAAGGGCGATTCCGCTTTGTTGCCGTTTCACAACCTTGCCGCAACAGCCATTTAGCATCATTCATAAAATGAAATTTGGCAGTTCCGACCACGGTTACCAATCCGGCTTTCCCCTGCTGTTCTGCATCGTCAAGTGCCGATTGCAACAAGGCTTTGGCATAGCCTTTTCCCTTGTATTTCCCCGATACCCAAAAACAATTAAGCATCAGATAATTCATAGCCGTCTTTGCATTTCTTGTCGGAAAAGGCACAGCAAATATGTTCTTTGTCGATATTCTCTTTGGCGAGAGTGATGAATTTTGTTTCCATCGGCATTCCGCAACTCTGACAACTTTTGTACTCTTTGTCTTTCAACCTGTTGGCGGAATTAGCGTAAAGCATTTATTATAATAGCTCATACGGGATTCCAACAACTTTCTTAGCACTTGCCAGGCAGTCCTCGACCTACTCCACGCGGTTTTCACGGGCTTCATCGGGCATCCCTCTCCACTTGGCAAGCGGGCATAGAACGGTGAGGAATCGGACATGTATCGGACAAAAATCGGAGGAAACCGTTTAGCATGTCGTATGCAGGTAATATTCAGGTAGTTATACAGGTGTGAGGGAGTATACAATATCATGAATTAGGACGTTTATGTACAACCTTATTTTTTACACTTTTTTAATTCCGTCAACGGGTTTTCGTTTCTTTCTTGGTAAATTGTCTCCATGATAAATAATGCTTATCTTTGTGTATTAAAAATAGAACATAGAAGTATAAAGATACACTCATTCCACCATGTCCACCATAAACTACGATTTAATGAAAATAAAAGCATTGGCTTTTGACGTTGACGGTGTGCTGAGTACGGATGTTATGTCTTTGCACCCGAACGGCGAACCCATGCGTACTGTTAATGTGAAAGACGGGTATGCTCTCCAATTGGCAGTAAAACAAGGATTGCATATTGCCATTATTACAGGTGGACACACGGAAACTGTTCGTTTGCGATATGTCAGTCTGGGAATAGAAGATGTTTATATGGGGTCGAATACAAAGATTAAAGCATATTGCCATTTTCGAGATAAGTACAGCTTGGCAGATGAAGAAATACTCTATATGGGCGACGACATTCCCGACATAGAGATATTACAGACTTGCGGACTACCCTGCTGCCCCAAAGATGCAATCTCCGAAGTTAAAAAGACGGCTCTTTACATCTCTCATTATGGAGGCGGGGAGGGTTGCGGTCGCGATGTAACGGAGCAAGTGCTAAAAGCACAAGACAAATGGATGACGGAAAATGCCTTCGGTTGGTAAGTACAAAATCATATTAGCTTCCAATTCTCCTCGAAGACAGGAATTGCTCACAGGACTCGGCATTGAATATACTCTGAAAATCATGCCGGATATTGACGAGTCGTATCCCCAAGCATTGAAAGGCGAAGATATCCCGTTATACATTGCCCGAAAAAAGGCAGATGCCTACAAAGCCATTATTCAACCGGATGAGTTGGTAATTACTGCCGATACCATTGTATGGCTTGACGAAGAAATGCTCGGCAAACCCAATAATGAATCCGAAGCCATACAGATGCTCGGTAAACTTTCCGGAAAGACACATCAAGTCATCACAGGAGTTTATCTTACTACTACCGGTTGGCAAAGGTGCTTTTCCTCTGTTACGGAAGTAACTTTTGCCCTGCTTACTCAAGAAGAAATAGACTATTACGTCAGAAACTACCGTCCGTTTGACAAAGCCGGCTCGTACGGAGTGCAAGAATGGATAGGCTTTGTCGGAGTGAAAAGCATATCCGGCAGCTACTACAACGTAATGGGATTGCCCATACAAAGACTATACAAAGAACTGAAAACCATTTACCAAAACATCCCTTAGCAAAGACATTTCTTATATTCTTCAATAGTCTTTTGCAGACCCAAATACAAGGCATCGCATATCAAAGCATGCCCTATGGAAACTTCCTCTATGTAAGGAATATTTTTATACAGAAAATTCAAATTCTCCAAACTCAAATCATGCCCTGCATTAACTCCTATTCCGTAATGGCGGGCAGTTTGGGCAGCTTCAACATAAGAAATGACAGCCGTTTCAGGGTCTCGGATATAAGCCTCAGCGTAAGGAGCTGTATATAATTCTACTCTGTCCGTACCGGCTTTAGCAGCATATTCCACCATCTCAACATCCGCCGGCACAAAGACGGAAGTACGAATGCCGACACTCTTAAACATGTCCAATACTTCGGTTAAAAAAACAAGATTCTGTTTAGTATCCCAACCTATGTTGGAAGTAATTTGCGTTGGCAAATCGGGTACCAACGTTACCTGATGAGGTTTTATCTGCAATACGAGGTCAATAAATTCGGGAGCGGGATAGCCTTCGATATTAAACTCCGTTTTGAGTACCGATTTTAAGGCAAAGACATCCTCTTTCCGTATATGCCGTTCGTCAGGGCGTGGGTGAACCGTTATTCCTTCGGCTCCGAAACGTTCACAGTCTAACGCAACCTTTACCACATCCGGCACATTGCATCCCCGTGCATTACGCAATGTCGCTACTTTGTTTATATTTACACTTAATCGGGTCATAGTCTTTTTAATTCAAATGAAGATATTTTTTAATAGAACAATCTTTCGTACCATTTAGATTTCTACGGGTGGCAAAATTAATAGGAATTAATGAAACTGCTCTATTTTACATCTAAAATCAGATCGGCAGATTCAAGTTTAAGTGCGACAGCTCAGAGGAAAAGATGCGTAAAATATTTTAAAAAGTTTTTTCTTCCTAATATCTTCTGCTTTTATTGAAAAATTTGTATCTTTACAACCTAATTTAACTATTGTATGTAGGCTTATAATTTGCTGAAAGGGAAAAAGGAATTGTTTTCAGTATCAAATTAAATACCTGTAAACTAACCAACTTTAATGAAACTGCGGAATATATTTAGTATTATAACAGCAATCCTTCTGTTTGTCATCTCTTGCCGGATAGATACGATTGATTATACAAAGCCATCCGACGAAATAGATATTTCTGTAGTTCGTTATGATATCCTGCTTGATGAATATGTGAAGTATAACAGCTTTTCCGCTTTGCAAAAGATGAATACCGAACATATACAAGCCACCAAACTATTGATAGAAAGTATTCTTTCTATCGGCAGAGTGAATGAAAGCAATATTACCGAAAAATTAAAGGTTTTTTATTCGGATACCACTTTATTGCAATTGATGGGGGATGTGGAAACCCAATTCCCCGATTTAAAAGATCTGGAAGCAACTCTGACGAAAGGTTTTAGAAACCTGCACAAAGAAATACCTTCCATGAGAATTCCCCAAATATACGCCCAAATATCGGCGCTCAATGAGTCCATTATAGTAGATGATACTCTTTTGTGTATCAGTCTGGATAAATATCTGGGAGAGGATTATCCGATATACCAACGCTATTACTACGATTATCAACGTCAATCAATGAATCCGGACAGGATTGTACCCGATTGCTTTATTTATTATTTGCAAAGCGAATATCCGTTTCCGATGTACCTCAAGCCCACATTGCTGAATGTTATGTTGCATGAAGGAAAAATCAACTATGTAGTAAAGCAACTGTTGGAATATGCTGCCGAAGAAGAAGTAATGGGATATTCCGATAAAGAAAAGAAATGGTGTAAGGAAAATCAACAAAAGATTTGGAAGTATATGGTGAACAATCAACATCTACATTCTACAAACCTTGCGTTGATACGCAAATATACGGGAATAGAACCTATCAAACTGTTCCGTGAAGATGTTCCGCTCCAAGTGGGTATATGGTTGGGAAGCAATATTATCTCTTCATACATGAAATACAACAAACAAGTAACTTTGTTCGATTTATTACATATAACGGATTATCAACGGATATTGGAAAGTTCTCAATATAACCCGTGAAAATCTTTCTTTAATCTATGGATGTAGCTCTCTATCTTCTACCTGTTACTTTGGGTGATACGGCTATTGATTCCGTTTTGCCGGCTTATAATAAAAATATAATTCTCAACATTAAGCACTTCATCGTAGAAGATGTTCGTTCTGCCCGTCGTTTCCTAAAGAAAGTGGATAAGGATATAGATATTGACTCTTTAGCTTTTTACCCGCTTAACAAACACACCTCTTCCGGAGACTCATGCGGATACTTGCAACCGTTGATTGAGGGAATTCCTATGGGAGTTATCTCTGAAGCCGGTTGTCCGGGTATAGCGGATCCGGGAGCAGATATTGTTGCCGATGCACAACGTAAGAACTTGAAAGTTGTACCTTTAGTGGGACCTTCATCCATAATCCTTTCGGTCATGGCTTCCGGTTTTAACGGTCAGAACTTTGCTTTTCACGGTTATCTCCCGATTGAAGTTGCCGAACGTTCTCAAAAGTTAAAAGCATTGGAACAACGAATATATACCGAAAATCAAACCCAACTGTTTATTGAGACTCCTTATCGAAACAATAAAATGGTGGAAACCATCCTGAATAATTGTCGCCCGCAAACTAAATTGTGCATTGCCACCAATCTAACCTGTAAAAACGAATTCATCAAAACCCAGACAATAAAAGAATGGCAAGAGAAAGTTCCGGATTTATCTAAAGTCCCTTGTATTTTTCTCTTGTATAAATAACATCACTTAGATGTTCATACTCATGTTCCAAACATTCGCCAAAGATTCCTTTCCTCAAATTGTCTTTAATTTGTTGCAACGGCCACAGTTTACCATCTGTATGTTGTTTGTCATGCAATAAATTTTCATTTTCCATATCAAGAATATATAAGTAAATCAATCTTTCCGGAAAAACATCTCTGAAACGATATACAATGCTAAATATCGGCGTCAATCGTTGTCCATTGGAGAACATGCGTTTCATGATTCTTCCCGTACTTTCTTCCAATGTTTCATCAAACAGCAGGTGTGACTGCAAAGGGGTATCTATTTGCTCACAGTCAGACAATTGGAGAAACAACATTCCTTTGACGGATATAATAATACGAACAATGGGATATATAAATGTTTTATTTTCCGCAATTTCCGTTTTCAGTATTTTCCCAAAAACGTCGCCCTTTTCATTCATAACGGGAAGAAATTCCTCCTTAGACATCATTTTATTAAAACAGTTGATAGCTATTTTATTAAACAGAATACCAAAAATAAATACTAACAAAGGAAATATGTTATACAAGCAATACACGGTAGTATCACTACCCAGCGAACGAATAATTGTTATCACAAGAAAATGAATCAATCCGAGAATTAACAAGATACGGGCAGCAACAAAAGAGGCTTCAATGCTTTGCCGGATATTTCGTTCATCGTTGAATGCTTTTTTTCGACAAAAAAAGCGAACAAGCTCGCTCCCAACCAGATAAAAAACAAATACGGAAATGATGATACTTATCTCCAATACTAACGGAAACGTATTTCCAAAAGTAAAATCCGAAAAAAGCATTATCAGAAAGTATATAATTAATACTCCAATAGAAATATGAAGTATTATATTCGGAAATCTTACTTTTTTCAACTTCCGCCAATAGAACAGGTAAAAAAATCCGAAACTAATGCCAATACAAACAGCCGTACCTAATGGCACAAATAAACTTAACAAGCAGCAAACAACAACAGGCAGAAACCCCAACGACATGTTATATATAGAAGAAAGAATTTTATGCTTCATAATTTATCTTTAAAACTATACATAAAACAAATAAAAGGTGAATAAGTTCTACGTCAAGCAAGTTCATTACTCATACGACACAAATATGACGTCAGTGGTTCAATCTCGCAAGAAAAAACAAAGAGGTAACATGTTATCGGTGATGTTTTACAAGCGAATACGCTTTTCCGCTATTTCTTTTCCGGCAGCCAATGCTTTGAGGTTTGTTTCTACAACGGATCCGCCTTTGCGTTCAAATATTTCACAGATACTGTCTTGTATCTTTTCGTAATCAATGCCTAAGAAAGGAACGGTAGCCCCTAACAAGACGATGTTTGCTACGCGCGCACTTCCCGTTTCTTTAGCCACTTTATCCACATCCAGCACAATGTTATGAGGCAATTTATTGATTTCTTCCATTATTTTATCTTTATCGGGATAGTTGGAGATGTTCACAAACGGGGTTTCATTGGTAACCAACCAACCGTCTGCACTCAGATAAGGGAGGTAACGCAAAGCCTCCATGGGTTCCAACGAAATAATCAAATCGCACTTTCCTAACGGTATCAAATCCGAAGCAATAGAACGGTCACTAAGACGCAGATTCGACTGAACATCTCCTCCTCGCTGGCTCATGCCGTGTACTTCCGCTTGTTTCATATACAACCCGGCTTTCAGAGCAGCTTTTCCTATGACTGTGGCAATGGACAGAATCCCTTGTCCGCCTACACCTGATAATATAATGTCTTTTTTCATGGTTTTACTTCTTTTTTTTACGTGCTAAGGTCTGGATACATTCTCGGCGCGGGATAATAACAGATACTCCGTGATGTGCTAATTCTTCACGGATTATTTGCTTCATCTCTTCGTGGTTCTTTTTTAGGGGAATAACTACGCGAATGTGCGCCGACTCAACGCCCACTCCGGCACAAATAGCCTCCAACCGTCCTGTTCCTGCAGAGTCTTGTCCACCGGTCATGGCGGTTGTTTCATTATCGGAAATAATGATAGTAACATCCGCGTTCTCGTTCACACAATCCAACAATCCCGTTATACCGGAATGTGTAAAAGTAGAGTCGCCGATAATGGCTACCGACGGGTAAAGCCCACTGTCTGCCGCTCCCTTCGCCATTGTGATGGAAGCCCCCATATCCACACATGAATTAACAGCATTGAAAGGTGCGTTCGCTCCTAACGTATAACAACCGATATCGCTAAATACTTTGTGAGCAGGATACTCTGTTTTCAGCATTTCAGTCAGTGTAATAAACACGTCCCTATGTCCACAACCTTCACACAAAGCGGGCGGGCGCATCTCCACAATATCAGGGATACGAAACTTCGATTTGTTTTCTTTGCCTAAAGCACGGGCTACCGTATCCGGATTCAGTTCGCCGTCATAAGAAAGCGTCCCGTCCAAACGTCCTTTCACGTTGACACCTCTTCCCAGATACCCTTTCAGTTGCTTTTCTACGAAAGGTTGCCCGTCTTCCAACACAAGTATTTCATCGCATGCTTCGACCAATTGCAACATCTGTTTTTTCGGAAGAGGATACTGTCCGATTTTCAATACGGGATATTCACATCCTTCGGGATAATTCTCCATCAGGTAGTTAAAGCCGATGCCACACGCTATAATGCCCAACTTTTTATTCACTCCGTCCATGTATGTATTATAAGGAGACGTTTCCGATGCCTTAACAAAATCCACCTGATGTTCCAATAACATCTTATACCGTTTGCGTGCAATACCCGGCAAAAGTACAAACTGACGCGGATCACTCCCGAATGAAATTTCATTCTGTGGCTTTTGCGCTTGTCGTTCCACCCCTGAGCGCGAATGTGCCAAACGGGTAACGATACGCATTAATACCGGTTCGCCAATCTTTTCGGAGAATTCAAAACCGGTATATGCCATATCGTAAGCCTCTTGCTGATTACTTGGTTCATACATGGGAACCAAGGCGAAATCTCCATAGAAACGACTATCCTGTTCGTTTTGGGAAGAATGCATACTTGGGTCGTCGGCAGCTATTACAATCAATCCTCCTCTAACCCCCGTTATGGCAGAATTGACGAAACAATCGGCTGCCACGTTCATACCGACGTGCTTCATGCAGACCATTGCACGTTTTCCTGCGAAAGACATACCCAAAGCTGTTTCCATTGCCGTCTTCTCATTGACGCACCAACGGCTGTGAATCTTCTGTTCTTGGGTGTATCCAGCCGATTGAATGTATTCCGTGATTTCGGTTGAAGGAGTGCCCGGATAAGCGTAAACACCCGACAAACCGGCATCTAATGCTGCTTGTGCAATGGCTTCATCGCCGAGTAAAAGTTGTTTGCTCATATTCTTTAAATATATAATGGTAGTATATGTTGTGCCTTTAGAAGAAAACAGAAGATAGATTGTTCATTTGACTAAAGAGTCGTACATTTAATTGTTTTACAAACGATTAGACATAATGAACAATTCGACACAAAATTATGAATTAATTCTGAAAGAATTGACAACCATTGTTCTCATATTACAAGTCCCAAGCAAATCAAGCAATGTTTATAAAAATAACAGGAAACTTATCTTGATGCCAAATAACGATTTATAGACAATCAATACACACTTGTTTGGAGCTTATTTTCATACTTTTGCACAATCTTTTAAAAATCAAGGTGGTGCGGTATTTCATTTCTTGCTGTTTTTTTTATTTTTGTGCTTTGGTAATCGGGGCAATGAAGGATTATTGTGATGTTCATATACAAAAACAGTCACTTATGACTTGATTTTCAAGATTCTACATCAGCATATTTTTTACATCACCACCATTCTATTTAATTATGAATATGAAAAATTATCTGTTTTTACTGTGTTGTGTTTTAATTGCCGGTAACATAAAAGCCGAGAGAAAAGATTCTTTAACCTTTGCTTTTACGGGTGATGTTATGATGGGAACAAATTATCCCGATGCCAAACCGATGCTTCCGCCGGAAGATGGAAAACGATTGTTTGCAGATGTTGCCGATATATTGAGAAATGCCGATGCAACGTTTGGCAACCTTGAAGGAGTGTTGCTCGACAAGGGAGGATTTCCCAAACGATGCAGTAACCCCGATATATGCTATACTTTCCGAATGCCCGAAAGATATGTAACACATCTTGTAGATGCCGGATATGATTTCATGAGCGTGGCAAACAATCATACGAATGATTTTGGAGAACCAGGGTATCTGTCTACCATGAAAGTTCTGAAAGAGAAAGGGATAGCGTATGCGGGGATTAAAGGAAGGTGCGAACAGACGGTATTTGAAAAAGAAGGTGTGAAGTATGGGGTTTGCGCTTTCGGACATAACACTATCACGATGAGTATCCACGATATAAAGAAGGTGAAGGAAATGGTTTCTTCATTAAGAAGCGTTTGCGATGTGGTGATTGTTTCGTTTCACGGTGGGGCGGAAGGTTCTACTAAAAATCGTGTCCCCTTTAAACCGGAAACCTTTATCGGCGAAAACAGGGGAGATGTACATGCTTTTGCCCATGCGTGTATTGATGCGGGGGCAGACGTGGTGTATGGACACGGACCACATGTGCCGCGAGCCATTGAATCGTACAAAAATAAACTGATTGCCTACAGTCTGGGTAATTTCTGCACTCCTTATAAAATAAACCTGAAAGGTAACGGCGGATATGCTCCGATTCTGAAAGTTACAATAGACAAGGACGGTAACTTTCTCACCGGACGGATTTATTCGGCAACACAAATACAAGGTGAAGGACCACACCTCGACAAAGCAGGGATAGTGATTGGAGAAATACGCAGATTGACGCTGTTGGATTTCCCAAACACTCCTTTATCTATTAACAACGAAGGAATTATCATAAAGAAATAGAGGGTATCTCTACTCTACTCATTATTTATTAGTATGGATCTTGCTCATTATAGCTATTTGTAGGTATTGCCCGAATACTTACAAGACGCTACCTTTGCAGAAGTAAAAAATATAAATAATGAGTTTGAAAATAAAACAAATCCTTATCTGTTGTTCGTTATATACGTTATTTAGTATAGGTACGATGTCGGAACTATCTGCCCAACAAACATCAACAACCTCGCCACGTT
>SNRY01000496.1_pt1 | contig 13089 bp, 12 predicted proteins | sample 4693421 | NCBI WGS metagenome assembly SNRY01 (sample SAMN11003215, study PRJNA524138) | termite gut metagenome | isolation source: Bacteroidetes bacterial symbionts from single cell of protist host amplifed... | host: Streblomastix strix ... | reverse complement strand
TTTCTACGTATGAACATACCACAAAGATAAGCACGGGACACCCAAAATCCAAAGTAACAGAAGATAACTTACTGATTGTCAATCAAAATTGTTTTCTGAATAGATTAGGCGCGGAAGACAGGAAAAAGTAGAGGTTCCCGCCAAGCTACAAGCGTTTATGAAAGGTGAGAAAAGAAGTTTACCGATACCCAAAGAGTTCAGCGCCTTCAAACAATATTTGCATAATCTTTAGTAGCTGAAGCCATGAAAAATACATTTACTTTGCACAATTATTATGGTTTAATTTTCAAAAAACGTGAAAACAAATAAGATAAGAATCTGTATGCTGATTCTTCTTTATCTGTATGCCTGTGGAAGCAAAAAGAATACAGATTCCTATACGTTATCATCAGAACCCATTGCACAAATAGAAGAAATATCAGAAAAGCTAAAAGGAGTACAAACAGACGGGTTGTTTGATGACTTTATATATCAATTTATCTCCGACTCACTATTTCAACGGCAACGCATTCTCTTTCCTTTGCCATATAATAAGCTGGATTCTTCATCAAAAATAGAACAAGCGGATTGGCAACACGATGATTTGTTTGCCAAAGAGAATTTATATACTCTTTTCTTTGACAAAGAAGAAGACATGGAATTATCGAAAGATACTTCATTGACTTCCGTACAAGTGGAATGGATTTTTCCGGAGAATCATACCATTAAAAAATATGACTTTAAGCGTACCCGGCAAAGTTGGTATTTGAGAGGTATTGAGTTGATTGCTATTGAAAAGGAGGAAGGGATAAATTTCACGGACTTCTTCTTCCGCTTTTGCAATGACAGTGTGTTCCAATATGAACACATAAAAAAACCGCTTACATTCATAACGAATGATCCCGATGATGACTTTTCTATCATAAAAACCACGTTAGGCTTGGATCAATGGACAGCTTTTAAACCGGAATTTCCCGATAAATTGTCCAATATTGATTACGGGCAACGATATAATAATAAGGGTGGCAAAAAAATTGTAGCATTGAAAGGGATCGGCAACGGATTCTCAAGCATTCTTTATTTCCAACGAAAAGAAGATAGATGGGATCTCTATAAATTTGAAGACGTCAGTAATTGAATAAATGATACAGGAACATGATAACTATTCCCTGTTGCTTCACAACACATTCGGAATTGATGCAAAGGCTGCCCGGTTCATTGAATACGACACATCCGGTGAGCTTCGCGAACTGATACTCAACAATCGGATTGGAAATTCTTATTTGCACATAGGACAAGGAAGTAACCTGCTGTTTGTGAAAGATTTTGAAGGAACGATACTACATTCGCGTATTCAAAGTATGGAACTGACAGATGAAACGCAAGACACAGTAACCGTCAAAGTTGGTTCGGGCATGGTTTGGGATGATTTTGTCGCCCGATGTATATCAAACAAGTGGTATGGTGTGGAAAATCTCTCGCATATTCCCGGTGAAACAGGAGCTTGCGCCGTACAGAATATCGGAGCATACGGAACAGAAGCCAAAAACTATATTTATGCGGTAAATACCATCAATAGCCTCACGGGAGAAGAACGTATCTTCTCCGCCAAAGAATGCAAATACACTTACCGGTATAGCATCTTTAAAGAACCGGATATGAAAGACCGGTTGATTACTCACGTCTTTTTCAAGCTGAACAAGACACCGCATTATATTTTAGACTACGGAACAGTATGCGAAGAGGTGGCAAAATATTCCGAAATATCATTGATCACCATCAGGAAAGCAATCATTGACATTCGCAAAAACAAATTGCCCGACCCTCAAATAATGGGAAACGCAGGGAGTTTTTTTATGAATCCGGTAATACCTTACGCGATGTTTGAAACGCTACAAAAAGAGTATCCCCAAATGCCGCACTATAAAGCAGACGACGGCAAAATAAAAATTCCCGCCGCATGGTTGATAGACCAATGCGGATGGAAAGGAAAAACGTTAGGCACTGTGGCAGTTCACGATAAGCAACCATTGGTGCTGGTCAATAGAGGAGGAGCATCAGGAAATGATGTTTTAATACTTTCGGGTGCTATACAAACTTCCGTCAAAGAGAAATTCAATATCGAAATACACCCGGAAGTGAGCATCATCGAATAATGAATATTAAGATATTAGGCAGCGGAACATCCACAGGAGTTCCCGAAGTGGGTTGCACTTGTGATGTTTGCCTGTCTCAAAACCCCAAAGACAAGCGCTCCCGAACGTCAGCTTTGATTCAAACCGGTGATGCTACTATATTGATTGATTGCGGTCCCGATTTCAGGGAACAAATGTTGCATACGCCTTTTGGAAAAATAGATGGAGTATTGATTACCCATGAACATTACGACCATGTGAGCGGATTGGATGATTTGCGTCCTTTTAACCGTTTCGGTAATATGCCCATTTATTCGGAGGCGCATACCGCCAACCACCTCCGCACACGTATGCCTTATTGCTTTGCGGCACAACAATATCCGGGCATTCCGCATCTCCTGCTGGAAGAAATCGAAATAAACCGCCCCTTCTTTATCAATCGAACCGAAATACTTCCTTTACGAGTGATTCACGGAAAGTTCCCTATCACAGGTTTCCGCATCGGCAACATGGCTTATATCACTGATATGCTCACCATGTCCGCTGAATCCTTCAAAAAACTGGAAGGTTTGGATGTATTAATTCTGAATGCATTGCGTGTGAAACCACACATTTCGCATCAAACCATTCCAGCAGCTTTAGAAACAGCCAAACGTATAACTGCTAAAGAAACATACCTCATTCACATGAGCCATCAAGCCGGATTGCATAATGAATTGGAGCAATCATTGCCGGAGCATATACACGTGGCATTTGACGGAATGATTATTACGATTTAAAATCCATATATGCGTATACTTAAAGAACCCATCATGCATTTAGATAAACTCAAAAACTCTCCACTTTCAATTTTCAACTTTCCACTCAATCAGGGCGTTCCCCCGGCGGGGTCGGGCTCTCCGCTACAATCTTCCTGTTTTCCGCAATGGGACACCCGACTAAGAATTGGTTTGTTTCCCGTACCCCTCTACGAGGTTGTATAATTCTTGCTGTTCTTGATCCATTTGGAGAATTTGTTTGCTTGGAGTTTTGGACTTTGGAAGTGTATAAACCATCTGATACATGTTGAAAGTTATTTCTTGTGCCCTTTTCAAAGATAGACTGGATTTCTCTTCTTTCAGTAATCTTTCCAGTTCCAGCATGATTGTATAAGCCGTAAAACAAATACAGATATGGGCTTCAATACGATTTTGTAGTCGATGATAAATCGGTCTTATCGCCAAGTCGGTCTTATTCATTCTAAATGCCCGTTCGATAAACCATAAGTTTTTGTAATTATCAATCACCTCTATTCCAGAGAGTTTTGTGTTTGTTACATATCCTTTTATCCCATCCCAAGCGGCATCAGTTTCAAATTTATCCATGTTCACGGAAATTTTCACATCCCCCTCCATCGTTAAGTATTTATTATAGCCTCTGTTGTTGATATTCGATTTAGTAAGTTTGCCTGACTGCACTCGTTTTTGTAAACGAGCTAACCCGCGTTCTCGATTATGTTTATCTTTATTTGCTCGCTTATCTGTTTGAGATATAATCAAACGTCTCCCATCTGCTTTGTTGATTACAGAAACCTCTCCATCTTTCAAAGATAATTGCAATATCTGTTCTTTGATACTACCTGTTTCGTTTTTAGGGTGAGCACCCAGGATATATTCATACCCTTTTTCTTCCAAATCTTGGATGTTTTTCTTGGAAAGCAGACCTGCATCAGCAATAACAACAGGCTTTCCCAGATTAAATCGTTCACTCATTCGCATGATGAGAGAGATAAAGGTATTGCCTTCAAAAATGTTTCCCTCAAAGATCTCATAACCAATCAGATTGCCTCCTGAGGCAACCAGTAAGCCTAAATATATCTGTGGACATTGGTGTTTCCCATCCTTAGAAAATCCGGTTTTACGAAGATCATCTTCATCGCTCGCCTCAAAATAAAGCGTTGTCATATCATAAAAGACCACCTCAATTTTGCCTTGTAAAACACTTTTGGTATGAGTAAAAGATATTTGCTCAACCTCATTCTTAATATCCCTCTCTTTATCTTTCTTCTTATCCTTGCGATAACATAGATTATCAAGAAAACGATAAATCTGATCAATGCCGTAGGTAATTCCCTGATAGCGTTGCAAATAATCAATAGTTTTCAGCTTACTGCCGGGAGAGAAAAGCCGTGTAATGACCAAATGACGGAACATAGTATTGTTCAGTGCATCATAACCAATCCGATCGTAAAGCGTACCAAAAATTAATTCCGGACCAATGACCTGAAGTTGAGAATTTGAGAGCGTGGACACAAAATCATGTACCAAAGTATCTTCATCTTCTTCAAAAAAAACTTTGTGTGAAACCTTCCTGTTCTTTAATGTACTGGCTGGCACGTCGTTCTAACAATAAAAGTTCAGACTCACTCCGACCTGTCCCAAAACTTTGCAATACACGATAACGTCCATGACTTTTATCAATCACATGGACGCTTATGCTGCCTGTTTTATTGGACTTTCTACGTATGAACATACCACAAAGATAAGCACGGGACACCCAAAATCCAAAGTAACAGAAGATAACTTACTGATTGTCAATCAAAATTGTTTTCTGAATAGATTAGGCGCGGAAGACAGGAGGGCGTTCCCCCGGCGGGGTCGGGCTCTCCGCTACAATCTTTCTTGCCTCGCAAGCTCGTCAATAAAACATTTTCGCTACAATCTCTAACGCCCCTGCGGACTGCGCTATTAAAACTGCAAAGCAATTCTCTTTGAATATGGCGGTTGCATACCGGAATTATGACGGCGGCATACTGGAATATGACGGCAGCATACTGGAATATGCGCGGTAGCATAATCCCGAACTCAAGTTTAATAAGTTCACTTGGGCTTGATAACTTCTAATGCTTTTTTGCGTTATGGAGATAAACTCTTTGTGGTATATTTGCAGCAAGTTCACCCACAAGGGAGAGTAGCATGTTATATACCGCATACGGAATTGAAAATATATGAATTTGTATTGATCAGAGAAACATACCGCAAAGAGACGGTTAAACCTTTTTTCGGTGACCCGATATTTTGCTTTTCGGGCAAAAGAGGCAAAAAATAAGCGATAGATAAAGTTTGAAAACTCCTTCTATCGCTTGAAACCAATAGTTGTCCTACCAAGATTCGAACTTAGACAAACAGAACCAAAGACTGTTGTGCTACCATTACACCATAGGACAAACATTGTGCGCTTTCACTCAAAAACATGGCAAAGATAGACGGTTGTCCCTAATCGTGCAAATATTTCCCACATCTTTTTCAATCGTAGATTCAAGTATTGAGTGATTTAAATGAAAACTATTTATCTTATTTCCTCTTATTTAGCCCCCATACAATATTACACCAAATTACTGATGTATGATAAAATTTGTATGGAACAATATGACTGCTATAGTAAGCAAACCTATCGTAACCGCTGTACAATTTCCGTTCCCAACGGCACGTCCGTTCTCTCCATTCCCGTTGTCCATTCCGGTAATTCAAAATGCCTGATGAAAGATGTTCGTATTTCCGACCACGGCAATTGGCAGCATATTCATTGGAATGCGATAGAGTCTGCTTATGGCAATACCCCTTTCTTTGAATATTACAAAGACGATTTTCGTCCCTTCTACGAAAATAAATATCTATTCTTAATTGATTTTAATGAGGAATTGTGCCAACTGGTTTGCAAACTGATTGATATAGCACCTATCGTGGAGCGAACTGTGCAATATAAAACAGAGTTATTGCCTGATGAATATGACTTTCGAGAAATTATTCACCCCAAAAAAGATCTCCGGGAAGATCCGGAGTTTATTCCTTATCCCTATTATCAAGTATTTGAAAATCGTCACGGCTTTATTCCAAACTTAAGTATTATTGATTTATTGTTTAACATGGGTTCGGAAAGCCTGTTAGTGTTGTTGAAATCAATGCCTATGCCTATTTTGTTGCAGGAGCCGCAAGCGTCTTTTTATATCTCTCCAGATCGTTCAAAATCTTAACCCCTTCCTGCAACTCATCGTCATCCTTCAGTTGCTGAATGATACTGCCGCGTTGATAGTAATAACGCTTAACGATTTCAACAGAAATCACGTTTTTAATATCCCTTGAGAAATAATTTAAATCGTAGTCTAAATTATGCTTTAATTTCTTCTCCAAAGCCTCAAATTCAACGGAGGCGTTTTCCATATATCCCTCAAAATAGGCAGTTTCTTTGAGAGTCTTAAAAATCTTTTCACTCTGCTGGTCGTATTTGAAGTTTGCTTGCGTCACCATCGTTTTAAAGTTATCATAATCAGCATCAGACAAAACAAAACTGTCTGCCGGCGCAACGGAAGGATACTTCAAACAATAATCGGTAGCATAATCAAATATTAAATTGTCATTGACAAGATAATAAAGGATATTAGGAATTTTCCCCAATTTCACTATCAAGTCAGGAGTAACGCCACCACCGTCACGAACTTCACGTCCGGCTTCGGTATAAAATACTCGGGTCAGGCTATCCGGTAAACGTTCTGCATAACCTTCTTCGTCCCGGTGTTTATAATCAACAGCTTGCACACAACGTCCGCTTGGAATATAATACTTAGATGTGGTTACTTTCAAATTCCCTCCGTAAGGTAATGCACGAGGCATTTGTACCAATCCTTTGCCAAAAGTACGTGTTCCTACGATTATCGCACGATCGAGATCTTGCAACGCCCCTGCCAATATTTCCGAAGAAGAAGCAGTACCACCGTTTACTAATACCGTAATCGGAATCTCTGTATCTAATGGCTCGCGAACAGTTTTATAAATACTTTCTGATTGTTTGGTTTTGCCTTTTGTAGTTACAATAACTTTACCACGCGGCACAAAAAAGTTCACGATTTCTATTGCTTCGGCAAGCAGTCCACCGCTGTTACCACGCAAATCGATGACAAGTGATGTTATTTCTTCATTTTTCTTCAGATCAAGAAAGGCTTGTTTAAATTCTTTGGCAGGATTCCCTGAAAAGCTATTCAAATTAATATATCCTGTCTGGTTTTCAACGATGCCGTAATAGGGAACAGTAGGCAATTGAATAGATTTACGGACAAGAGTAAAGTCTAAAGGTTTATCCACACCCGGACGTTCCACCTCTACGCTCAAACTTGTACCAATTTGCCCTCGAAGCATTTCGCTAACTTCATCGTTACTCTTCCCTATCAAATCTTTTCTGTCTATTTTTAACAATACATCACCCGCCTTTAATCCTGCTATGGCAGAAGGCATGTTTTCGTAAAGTTCGGCAATGATGGAATGTTTACGACGTTGATCATACGTGATAATGGAGCCTATACCGCCGTAAGAACCTTTTATCATTTGTTCCAATTCCCCTTGATTTTCTTCTGGAAAGTAATTTGTATAAGGGTCTAACAGCATCAGCATACCGTCAATACCATTGCGAATAAGCTTATCCGGATTAATCGTATCCACATAAAACATATCCAGCTCTTTTACAATAGCGTTGAATATATCCAGATTTTTTGCTAACTGAAAACTACGGTCATCATTATTTTTGAAACCGAAAAAGATTCCAACAATCATCATAATGATTATTACAGCAACACATTTCTTAGTTAGACTTTTCTTCATATTCCGTACCTTTTAATTAACAAAGAAACAAATGATTGTATTCTATTCTGACAGTATTTCATTAATCTGTAATTTGATTTCATCCCATTTTGATTTGGGGAGGGTAGTACCGATTACCTGAATCACATTTCCGGAAAGTATGGAACCAACCTTTCCGCATTTCTCAAGAGAATAACCGCAAGTCAACCCATAAAGAAATCCTGCGGCAAAGTAATCACCCGCACCGGTAGTGTCTGCTACTTTTGCCACCGGCAGGGCTTCCAGTTTAATCTCTTCAGTTCCTTTTCGAATATATGAACCATTCGCTCCCACTTTTACAACGGCTATACTGCACATCTTAGACATGATTTCCAATGCCTCTTTCGGTTTCTTTCCCGTAAAAGCTTTTGCCTCGTCTTCATTTGCAAAAACAATGTCCACGTATTTCTTTATCAGCAGGGAGAAAAAGTCTCTATCATTTTCCACTATATTGTAGCTCGCCATATCCAAACATATTTGCAACCCCACCTCTTTTGCCAATTCTATGGCACGAAGAATCATATCGTGGTCTTGTACTAAATATCCTTCAATAAATAAATAAGTGTATCCCTTAAACATATCCAACGAAAGGTCCTCGGCTTTCAATGCAGAAGCTGCTCCCAAATAAGTTCCAAACGTACGTTCTCCATTGGGTAAGATAAATGTAGTGGCTACTCCGGAAGGTAGATCACTTGTAAGCAATTTGTCCTCTATTCTGTTTTCCCGGAGGTTCTCACAATAAAAAGTTCCGTATTCGTCTTTTCCAATTTTACCGATAAATCCTGTTACGGCTCCTAAACATGCCAATCCCGCAATAGTGTTGCCAGCCGCTCCGCCAACAGCCGGATGAGCATTCATTCCGCTTACCTTTTCATTTATTTGCTTTCGAACAGTATCATCAATCAATTGCATACTTCCCTGCGGAAGATTCATTTCCCGAAGAATGGTATCATCTTCCAAAGGCACGAGTATATCTATTAAAGCATTGCCTATGCCTATAATTTTATCCATTTCTGAATTTTTTTTACAAAGATATTGTATATTTCAAAATATGCCGTTACTTTTGCAGAGCATTTGAGAAAACATTCTTCCTTAGCTCAGTTGGTTAGAGCATCTGACTGTTAATCAGAGGGTCCTTGGTTCAAGTCCAAGAGGGAGAGCTTGAAAATTAGAGAGTTACAAGAAATTGTAGCTCTTTTTTGTTTTTACGTGTACACAATTTGCACACAACTATGAGGAAGTTCAAGGATAACTTCCTCCTGTCTTCATTCTCTTTTAAAAGGCGATAATTAATTAATTCAAGTTGCTATTTATAATTTGCAATAAAATAAGGAGTCAATCCTCTACCTTTGTACTATCCACACACAAAAGCAGGAGGACTGACCCTATGGTTACAAAAACCATTGCAATATATGTATTTTTGGATGATATATTTAAATCTATGGGACATAAAGAACCGATAAATCGCAAAACTAGCGACTCGGAAATAGCGACCACTCTCTTGATAGCTGCCCTGTATTTTGGAGGGAATATAGAAAAAGCCATTAGCTTTGTCCGTAGTACGGGATTGATGCCTGCTATGCTTAGCACGAGTCGTTTTAATCGTAGAATGCACCGAATGGGAGAATTTCTCTCCGAGTTGTTCTTTCAGGTAGGACACGCATTGAAAGAATTGACTATCAGTGATACGTATATCATTGACAGTTTTCCCGTACCTCTCTGTCATAACATTCGTATTTCCCGCAGCCGGATAGTACAAGGAGGGGAGTATAGAGGTTATTGTGCTTCCAAACGCAGCTGGTTTTACGGATACAAAGTACATATAGTAGTTACCAAGGAAGGGATTCCGGTGGAATACACCTTTACCCCCGGTAGTTACCATGACATGCAGGGACTTAGAGGAATGCCACTGAACCTGCCTGAAGGAAGTATCCTGTACGCGGATGCTGCCTATACGGATTATACAACTGAAGATATGCTCTCTGATGATGGAATTCGATTGCTCGCCGCCCGAAAAGCGAACTCCAAACGTCCACACGAGCCGTGGGTAGAGTATCTTATATCCATCAGCAGAAAACGAATTGAAGTTTCTTTCAGTGATATTGCCAAGTACTTGCCTAAAACAATTCATGCCGTGACGGAAAAAGGATTTCTTATTAAACTCATTGCTTTTATCTGGGGATATACCTTAGACAGAATGCTGAAATTATAAATAGCAACTTGAATTAATTACAAGACTAAAATAGATAGTTCCGAAATTTTTTATCCCACCGGCTTATCACCCTTAAACTACCCGCTTAGGGGAGATTTTCATGCTTCATAGTTCCTGTATGTTCAATGTCGCCCTGCCCTGATTGAGTTGTAAATGGAAAGTTTTTGAGTTTATCTACATGCACTACGGGTTTAAAACAGTAGATTTACAAAGAATTTCAGAACCGAAGAGATGGAACTTGGGCACTGATATTATGATGGCAACACGCTCCCAACACGACGCAGGGTATGCCGATGAAATTAAAGCCGAGGCTTTACGTCTTGGTTTTTTTGCTTGTGGCATTGCTCCCGCCGGCAATGTGAATGAAGATGCCCGGTATTTTGCAGAATGGATTGCTGCCGGACACCATGCCGGTATGAAGTATTTGGAGAATCATTTGGCGAAACGGTTTAATCCGCATTTATTGGTCGATGGCGTGCGTAGCGTTGTTTCGGTGGCGATGAACTATTATCCGAGACGTTCGCTTGATGAAGATCAATATCAGTTTGCTCGCTATGCTTACGGCAAAGACTACCACGAAGTGATGCGCCGGAAATTAAATGACTTGTTTCTTTTTATTCACAAAGAATTGCATCCCGTCGGCGGACGGGTTTTTTGTGATACTGCTCCTGTGTTGGAGCGTTATTGGGCGTGGCGCGCAGGGTTGGGCGGGATAGGGAAAAACACTCAACTGATTATACCGAAGGCTGGTTCGCACTTCTTTCTCGGAGAGCTTTTCCTAAATATTGAGTTGGAATACGATGTTCCGCTTCGGAGGAATTGCTGCGGAACTTGCGTCTGTTGCATAGATGCTTGCCCGGCAAAGGCTTTGGAACAGCCTTACACATTGAATGCCCGGAAATGTTTGTCTTATCTTACTATCGAAAATCGTGGAGTTATTTCCGATGCCCAAGCTGCTGTTTTGGGAAACCGGATTTATGGATGCGATGAATGCCAAAAAGTATGTCCTTGGAATCGTTTTGCTATCTCTTGTGATATTCCTGAGTTTCAGCCTAATTCTCTTTTCTTAGGAATGCAGAAGGATGATTGGCGAATGCTTACGGAGGAGCAATATCAAACAATCTTTCAAAGCAGTGCTGTGAAGAGAGTAAAGTACGAAGGACTTAAAAGAAACATAGAAGCGGTTGACAGAACACTTTCTTGCGAGGAATAAAATACGTCGCTTGGTTTTTCTGCGAATTTATGTATTTTTGTCATTGAAAACAGCCGGTCGGTCTGTCGCTTGCTGGTGTGCAAGAGGAAAGTCCGGGCAACGCAGAGCATCCTACTTCCTAACAGAAAGCTATCCGCGAGGGTGGGGTAACGTAGAAGAAAATAACCGCCAAACTTCTTTGTACAAAGAAGCGGTAAGGGTGAGAAAGCGGAGTAAGATTCCGCTGGACAGGTGGCAACACGCTGTACCGTACGTCCTAGGAGTTGCAAGGTCATGTAAACCGGCGTTATGAGAGTTGCTCGCTCCATGTCGGAGGGTAGACCGCTTAAAACGACGCGGCAACGCGCCGTTCAGATAAATGACAGGCGTTTCGACAGATGTTGGAATACAGAACCCGGCTTATAGACCGGCTGTTTTTTTATTTTCGTATAAACGAGGCTTTATGTATAAGAAACTGATTGAATTTTGGAAATTCCTGACCTATGATATATGGCGTGTGACGGAGCATGAGGTTTCGAAAAGACGGTTTTCTTTCTTAACCATCGTAAAAACCATTTATCTCTGCATCAACCGCTTTGCAGGCGACCGTCTTGTCAATAAAGCCTCTGCGTTGACCTACTCTTCCCTTTTGGCGATTGTGCCGATACTTGCCATTATTTTTGCCATTGCTCGCGGTTTTGGTTTTCCGAGCATTATGGAAAACTTGTTCCAATACGGTTTCGGCGGAGAAAGCGCTACGACGAAAACATTGCTTCGGTTTGTTGATTCCTATCTGTGGGAAACGAAAAGCAACGGACTGTTTGTCGGCGTAGGTTTGATATTGTTATTATGGACGGTTATCAATTTGATTGAAAACATTGAGAATACTTTTAACAGCATTTGGGGTGTAAAAGGCTCCCGAAGCGTGTACCGGAAATTTACCGATTATTTTTCCATGTTTCTTTTTTTACCCATTCTGCTTGTTGTTTCGGGCAGTCTGTCCATTTTTATGACTACGATGCTGAAAGAGATGGAAAGTTATGTGATTTTGGCTCCTGTCTTTCGGTTTTTGGTAAGCCTCATACCCTTTGTTTTAACTTGGTTGATGTTTACAGGGCTATACATATTCATGCCTAATACCAAAGTAAAATTCAAATATGCTTTTGTTTCAGGTATTTTTGTCGGTAGCATCTATCAGGTTTTTCAGTATCTATATATCAACGGGCAGGTGTCTGTTTCCAAATACAATGCCGTTTATGGAAGTTTTGCCGCTATTCCGTTATTACTTTTGTGGCTTCATGTATCGTGGGTTATTTGTCTGTTTGGAGTTGAATTGACTTATGCAGGACAGAACATCCATAATTTCAGTTTTGACCAGGATACCCGTAACATCAGTCGCCGTTATCGCGATTTTGTGGCATTGCTGATTATGTCATTCATTGCCAAGCGTTTTGCTGCTGGCGAACAACCCTATACCGCCCAAGCAATTTCGCAAGAGCATCACATCCCTTTACGTCTGACCAAACAAATACTCGACCGGCTGCAAGAAGTTCACTTGCTCCACGAAGTTATCAACGACCGGAAAGGCGATGACACCATATTTCTTCCCGCAATGGACATTAACTTACTGAATGTGGGAACGTTGCTTGAGAAGTTAGATACCTACGGTTCCGAAGACTTTAAGATTGATACCGAAGGTCGTTTTCACGGGCAATGGAAACTCTTGTACAATTCAAAAGAACGGTACTATAAGGAAGCGAGTAATATTTTATTGAAAGATTTGTAGAGAAGATGGACAGGGTCAACGCATTAAAAGGTAATAAATATGGTTAGTTATCAACCATATTTATTCCAATTAGTCATACAAATAATTGTTAGTAATTTTGCAAAAAAAGACTAATCATTATGACATTATGACCTCAC
>SNRY01000495.1_pt1 | contig 13098 bp, 9 predicted proteins | sample 4693421 | NCBI WGS metagenome assembly SNRY01 (sample SAMN11003215, study PRJNA524138) | termite gut metagenome | isolation source: Bacteroidetes bacterial symbionts from single cell of protist host amplifed... | host: Streblomastix strix ... | reverse complement strand
GCGACAATAGTGAACACTCGTGAAGAATTTTATTTCCAACAAAGCATTTTTGACTTTGATTTCTCCGAAGTAAAAGGTCAAGAGAGTGTAAAACGTGCTCTTGAAGTAGCTGCCGCAGGTGGGCATAATCTTATAATGATAGGCGCTCCGGGCAGTGGAAAGTCGATGATGGCTAAACGGTTGCCTTCTATTCTTCCTCCTTTGTCATTAGGAGAAAGTTTGGAAACAACAAAGATACACTCTGTAGCCGGTAAATTAGGACGTAATTCTTCATTAATCTCCAAGCGACCGTTTCGTGACCCACATCACACTATTTCACAGGTGGCAATGGTAGGAGGGGGTACATTTCCTCAGCCCGGGGAGATTAGTTTGGCACATCATGGTGTGTTGTTTTTGGACGAATTACCCGAATTTGGGAGGAATGTACTTGAAGTCTTGCGGCAACCCTTAGAAGACAGGCATATCACTATCTCACGAGCGAAATGGAGTGTGGAATATCCTGCCAGCTTCATGTTGATTGCTTCCATGAATCCTTGCCCTTGCGGTTATTACAATCATCCTACAAAAGATTGTGTATGTCATTCGGGACAAGTGCAGAAATATTTGAATAGAATATCCGGTCCTTTACTTGACCGTATTGATATACAAGTAGAAATTGTTCCCGTATCTTTTGATAAGATTTCGGACAAACGACAAGGAGAATCAAGTGAAGCTATTCGTAAGCGTGTCATAAAAGCCCGTCAAACACAAGAGAAACGTTATACTTCTCATACGGGAGTATATTGCAATGCACAAATGACAAGTAAATTACTTGCCACTTATGCCCAACCGGACGAAGCCGGGTTATCTCTCTTAAAAAATGCGATGAATAGATTAAATCTTTCTGCCCGGGCTTACGATAGAATATTAAAAGTCGCACGTACCATCGCCGATTTGGAAGGCGATGAGCATATTTTATCCGTCCATTTGGGCGAAGCTATCAGCTATCGAAACCTAGACAGAGAAAATTGGGCAGGATAAATCAATGATGGCTTAAAGAAATATTTATTCCTCCCATTACAGTCACACCCGGCATGGGATAAGCTGCCATGATTTCATACTTTTTATCCGTTAAGTTTTCACCCGTTAGAAAAACTCCTAAAGATTTAAGCGGATGATAAGAGACTTTCGCATTTAGTAATCCATAGCTCGTTTTCAACGGATCTTCACCGGTTACGGAATACATATCATTGATGTATTGATAACTGAGATTAACGTTCCAATCCTTTAAACGGTAATTTATAGCCACGAAGGCTTGTTGTTTGGGAGCATAGAGTATTGGTTCGTCCATATAAAGGTATGAATAGTTTCCTCGTAACTCCAGATTTCTCATAACATACCACTTTCCGGTAAATTCAAAACCTTTGTTATTGAACTCACCCATATTCGTATTCTTTCTTCCTACCCCTTCTACAGATTGTACTTGTATCAAATTACTACCTTTGGTGATATAGCTAGTTAATTCAATCGACAACCGCCTATCAAAGAAGCTTTGACTAACAGAAACTTCATAATTATTCATTCGTTCCGGTTTCAAATCGGGGTTGGCAGCAGCCCATACAGCTCTATAATATAATTCACGAATAGTAGGGCTGCGGAATCCTTTGGAAATAGAAGCTTTTAAAACGGTATTTCGCCATGAATGGTATGCAAAACCTACCTGAGGAAGCCATTCGTTACCATAATTTTTATTATGTTCCAAACGCAAACCGGCGTTTACCGTCAATTTTTCAAACAAAGTTTGTTGTATTATGGCATATCCGGCAACCTCATAAGTAGTAGTATCTACTTGGATTTCGTCAGGCTTGCTTTTATCAAGAGGGTTATTCCACGCACGTCCGCCATAGCTTTTGAAATCAAATCCGGCAGTTATTTCACTTCCCTTAACCGGTCTAACTATTTGATAGAGTGTTCCCCCTAAATTTTTATCCAATGATCGAAAACGAAAATCAGGTGGATTGTTTCTTTCTGCATAACCATCATTAATGTTGTGGTCGCCAAAATTGTAGAACAATTTCAAAGCTCCGTTGCTTTTTCCATAATCATTTTCCAAAGTAGCAGATACCACACCGCGAGTAATATCGGCTATATTTTCATACATAAGCCTTGTCGTTGTTCCCGGATTTTGTGTCCTATAAGATGCCATACTTGCATCACTCCATACCTTGAAATGTTCGGAAAAATCATATCCTGCTTTTGCATAAACGTTAGTAATATAAAAACCGGAATTATCACGATGTCCATCAGTCTTATCGTGATTTATAGAAACAAAGGCATCGAATTTATTCCTCATAAAACCGCCATTAGCCATATATTTCTGCGTATTGTATGAACCGTACATCAATCGTCCATTAGCTTCCCAACCTTCTCTACTTTGTTTACGGGTGATAATATTAATAGCTCCACCCATTGCATTACTTCCATACAACACGGAAGCAGGACCACGAACCACTTCTACCCGCTCTATATTTGATGTTCCATAAGCGTCCGGCAAATGATGTCCCATAATCCCCATATATTGAGGATGACCGTCAATTAACACTAATACTCCAGTTGTCGGTGAACCACCCACACCGCGTATGGTAATCCCTCCTGTTCCTCCTGATGACACTCCAAAACCGGCAATTCCCCGTTCAGTAATAAACATTCCGGGAATTTGTTCAGACAATATCGGCAATAAAGTAGATTCACTGCTTTCTTCTATTTCGTTACGATTAATAACAGAAATAGTTATCGGCACGTCATTACGATTTACTTGAGCACGAGTACTCGTTACGGTTACTTCATTCAAAACATGGTGAAGACTATCACTCTGTGCAGAAACTACCAACGAATCTACAAACAAAGCAAAGGAAATAAATAATAACTTTTTAATCATAAATGTAAATTATATGTTCCTTACCTGTTGGCGGAATTAAAGAAGCGTAAAAAACAGAGATAAAAAGGTTGTACATAAACGCCATAATTTGTGATCTTTTATATTCATTAAACCTACATAACTAACTAAATATTAATTAAATACGACATACTAAACGGTTTCCTCCGATTCATCTCCGATATATGTCCGATTCATCTCCGTTTCCTACCCGATTCCCAAGTGGGGAGGGATGCCCGATGAAGCCCGTGAAATATGCGTGAAATGGGTCGAGGAATGCCCAATAAGTGATGAGAAAGTAGTTGGAATTCCGTATGAGATATAACAAATTTACACTAATCCCACCAACGAATTGTTCTTTATAAATTTATACCGTAGTCATAGGATTCGAAATCTCCAACATCCTTCTTATAGGTCCTACTGCCTTTGTTATAATATCTTTGTCAACTTTTATTTCCGGAAATTCATACTTTAAACAATTATATAACTTTTTCATTGTATTTAAACGCATAAAACTACATTCATTACAAGCACAAGTAGTATCTTCAGGAGGAACAGGAATAAATGTCTTCCGCGGACATTGTTTTTGCATCTCATGCAATATACCTGACTCGGTAGCAACAATAAAACAATTTTTATTACTACTTACCGCATACTTCAACAAAGCAGCAGTAGATCCTATAAAATCAGCCAACTTCAGTACTACACTTTTACATTCCGGATGTGCAAGCACAGCAGCATCGGGATATTCAGCTTTTAAAGCAATAATCTTTTCTACGGAGAATTGTTCGTGAACATGACAAGCACCATTCCATAATAACATATTACGACCCGTAATGGAATTAATATAACTTCCAAGATTTCTATCAGGTCCGAAAATTATTTTCTCATCTTTCGGAAAACTCTCTATGATCTGTTTAGCATTCGTAGAAGTTACTATTATATCACTCACTGCTTTCACGGCTGCTGTAGTATTCACATAAGAAACAACCGTATAATCAGAATGTTCTTCAACAAACCGAGTAAATTCATCCGAAGGGCAACTATCCGCCAATGAACAACCTGCATTCAAATCCGGCACCAATACTTTCTTATCAGGACAAAGTATCTTAACAGTCTCTCCCATAAAATGAACTCCGCAAAGTACAATAATCTCCGCTTGCGTCTTTGCCGCCCATTGAGCTAAAGCCAAACTGTCTCCTACATAATCGGCAATATCCTGTATGTCGCCCGTTTGATAATAGTGTGCTAAGATAATCGCTTTTTTTTCTTTTCTTAATTTATTAATAGCAACTTTAAAATCTTTTTTTGGTGTTTCTTCTTTCTTCATTATATTATATTGTTTTGTTTAAATAATAAAAACATATTATAATAGTAATAGGCTGTTAACTGTATTAATAAATAAATTTGGTATTTCTTGTATATTAAGTTATTTACATTTTGGCAAGTATTATCAATAAGATATTAATGGATATAATTATTTTAATGTATTAATAATGAAGTATTTATATAAATGAATAAGTAGTTGTTAATAAGAAGCAAAGTTAAAAAGATTTATAAGATAAGCAGAGTGGTTGTAGAATGAAAGTATGTTAGAAAAAGTTTTGAAATTTGAAAACAATTAATTTTGAAAGTTCATTTGTGTTTATCCTTATAAATAGTTTTGAATGATGCAAAAATAATTATCAATTTGTATAGAGATGATTTAAGTGGTTTTTAACAAGGGTGTGTTGAAAAATTTTTATCTTGTTGATGAACAAAATACCTATATATGGTGATTTTTTATTAGGAAAATAATATATTATTTTGTAGATTAATTTATAAATTAAAGTATAATGGGCAAACAACAGAAGTATAAGCCTACCGATAAGATGTTTAATCTTATCAGTGACAATTATACGTTATTGCAGGTGATAAGTCGTTTTGGTTTTCCTCTTGGGTTTGGAGATAAGACAGTGAAAGAAGTATGTGAAATGAACCATGTTGATTGCCGTACGTTCTTGAGGATAGTTAATTTTGTGGAAGAAGGCTTTTCGAGAATGGACGATGATTTGGAAGATATATCCGTATCTTCGTTGGTGAATTATTTGCATCAGGCACATAGTTATTTTCTTGATTTCGCTTTGCCTGTTATCCGGCGTAAGCTAATAGAAGCTATTGATTGTTCGGAAGATGAGGTGGCTTTTCTTATTCTTCGTTTCTTTGATGAATATGTACATGAAGTAAAAAGACACATGGAATATGAAGAAAAGACTGTATTTAAGTATGTTGATGATCTACTTCATAATAAGTTTTCAAAAGACTATCATATTAGTGTTTTTTCCAAACATCATGATTCTATTGGTGAAAAATTGACGGAATTAAAAAATATTATTATAAGGTATTGTCCGTCGGAGACAAATAAAAATCTATTGAATGCTGCTTTGTTTGACATATACGTTTGCGAAGAAGAACTTGATTCGCATTGCAAGATAGAGGATTATCTTTTCGTCCCCGTCATATTGAGGTTGGAAAGGAGAATAGGTGGAAATGAAAAATAATGATATCATTCGCATTGCTATAGCGGAAACGTCTCTTATTCTTCGAAGTGGATTGACAAATGTTTTGAAACGTTTGCCCAATCTACGGATACAGCCTGTGGAACTTGCTTCGCTTGATGCTTTAAACGATTGCTTGAACGTTCATCCTCCCGATATTTTAGTTATTAATCCTATCTTCGGTGATTTTTTTGACATTACCCGTTTTCGTAATGCAAATGCGGAAAAAAATATTCGTGTAGTGGCTTTTATAAATTCTCTTATAGATTCTTCGTTATTGAGTAAATACGATGATTTTATTTCAGTTCTTGACGATTTAGAAGTACTTGCTCTCAAAATAGCTAGTCTGCAGAATATTAAACTGACGGAAGAAGAAAGTGACAATACGGAAAATCTCAGTCAAAGAGAGAAAGAAATTGTTGTTTGCATAGTGAAAGGGATGACTAATAAGGAAATAGCTGATAAACTATATCTTTCAATTCACACAATCATTACACACCGGCGAAACATTTCTAAAAAGTTACAAATACACAGTACTGCCGGTCTTACTATTTATGCCATTGTTAATAAGTTGATAGAATTGAAAGATATAGAAGAAAAAAAGGGATAAAAGTTTACCAAATAGATACTCGTTTATTTGTGGAGACAAACATAGGATCGCCTTCTTTTATAGTAAAGGCTTCATACCATGCGTTGATGTGAGATAATGCACCGTTGACGCGCCATTTTCCTAATGAATGCGGATCGGATTTTGTAAGTACCAATATTTCTTCGGGACGAATATTAGTTGCCCAGACATTGGCATACGATAAGAAGAAACGTTGTTCGGGCGTAAAATTATCTTTGTTTTCGAGTGGTTTATCTTTGGTTGCTTTTTTAAATGCTTGATAGGAGATTTGTAGTCCGCCATAATCGGCAATGTTTTCGCCCAAAGTAAGTTTTCCGTTGGCATAAACGTTTGGCGCTACTTGTATGGAATCAAAGAAATCCACCATTACTTTTGCACGTTCTTCAAATTGTTTTGCGTCTTCTGCCGTCCACCAATCTTTTAAGTTGCCTTCTTTGTCGTATTGGCGACCTTGATCATCAAATCCATGCGTCATTTCGTGTCCTATGACTACTCCTATAGCTCCGTAATTAAAAGCGTCGTCGGCATTCCTATCGAAAAACGGATATTGCAGAATACCTGCAGGAAAGCATATTTCGTTTGTCGAAGGGTTGTAATATGCGTTTACTGTTTGTGGGGTCATCTGCCATTCATCCTTATCGACGGGCTTTCCTACTTTGTTAAGCATATAGGCGTATTCAAATCGGTTGGCACGTTTGATGTTTTCAAAGTAAGTGTCTTTTTCAATAGTTAATGTAGAATAGTCTTTCCATTTGTCGGGATAACCTACTTTTATATAAAATGTTTCTAATTTCTCCATCGCTTTTGTTTTGGTTTCGTCACTCATCCATGTCGATGCCTGAATACGCTCACCGAGCACTTCCTGTAGATTGTGTACCAATTCCAGCATACGTTTTTTTGCTTTGGGTGGGAAATATTGTTTTACGTATATTTGTCCGACGGCTTCGCCTAATATACTGCTTACAGTGCTTTCCGCACGTTTCCAACGCGGTGATTGTTCTTCTTTTCCTGATAAGGTCTTTCCATAGAAATCGAAATTTTGTGTATAAATATCATCACTTAAATATCTTGCTGCACCGTCTATCAGCTTCCATTGGATATATGCTATTTGAGTATCTAAAAGTTCTGAGGTTATGATGTTTTCTACTGCAATTAATGATTCTTTTTGCGATGCATTTATTTCTTTTACCTCTTTCAATCCCAATGTGGTGAAATAAGTATTCCAATCAATGGAAGGAACAAGTTTTTGTATTTCTTCGATGGATATTTTATTGTAATTGGCGTATGGGTCGCGAAGTTTCACATTGTCGTAGGCGGCTGTTGCCAAGCGTGTTTCTATTTTTAACACGGCTTCCATGTTCTTTTGAGCTTGTTCCGAAGAAAAGCCTGCCAGTTCGAATATCTTCGTTACATGTTCTTTGTATTTGTTACGGATATTGGTCGTATGTTCGTCTTTATCCAAATAATATTCACGTTGACCCAAACTGATACCGCTTTGGTAGGTTTGAAGCAGGTTTTGAGAACTGCTCATAGGGTCGGCACCCACATATATGGTGAAATAAGCATCCGTGCCCGAAAGCATTAGTTCGGGTATCAGTTTGGATAATTCGGATTTGTTTTTTATGGATGCGATGTATTTCAAATCGGATTTGACAGGAACGTATCCATCTTGATTTAGCTTTATGCTGTCCATAGCCATGTTATAAATATCGCCTATTTTTTGTTCTACGGTACCTGTTTTTGTTGGTTTGGAAGCCATGTTTTCAATTAAGTCTTTTAATTGTTTACGATTGTTTTCCGCCAGTTTATCAAATGAGCCGAAACGCGAATATTCTCCCGTTAGCGGATTGTTTAACATCCATCCTCCGCATGCGTATTGATAGAAATCAACTTTCGGAGAAATGAGGGTATCTAAGTTTGTTACGTCTATACCCGAAGTTTGGGTTTCTTTTTTTGAATTACAAGCTATAGTCATAAGCACCAATATGGTAATAATTAATAAAGAGAACTTTTTCATTTTTGTTTTTATTAGTCATTTAGTTTTATCATTTCTTCCATGTATTCTCTGTTGTTGCTCAATCGGGGAATTTTGTTTTGTCCGCCTAACTTTCCTTTGTTTTTTAGCCAATCGTGAAACAGGTTCTTCCGTGCCGGAATTACTTCCAAAAGCTGTAGTGCAATATCTTTGGAACGCTTTGCCTCATAATCGGAGTTAAGTTCTTTCAAGGCAGTATCAAGGGTGGCAGCAAAATTACCAAGCGAATTCGGCATTTGAGAAAATTCTATTAACCATTGGTGACGACACTTTGCGTTTTTATCCATGAATACGGGAGCGGCGGAATATTCACTCACTTGCGCTCCCGTAGCGGCACAAGCCTTTGCCAAACCTTTTTCCGCATTATCAATGATGAGTTCTTCGCCGAAAGCGTTAATAAAATGTTTTGTACGTCCGGTAATGATGAATTTATAGGGCTTATCATTCGTGAACTTTACGGTATCGCCAATCATATACCGCCAAAGTCCGCATGAGGTAGAGATGACAATGGCATAGTTCTTATTCGGTTCCACTTCCTCTAAAGAATAGGTACGTGGATTATTATTTCCGATGTCTTCTAAAGGAATGAATTCGTAAAAGACCCCATAGTCAATCATTAGTAGCAGTGAAGGGTCGGAAAAATCGTTTTGTGTGCCAAAATAACCTTCGGAAGCGTTGTATGTCTCCATATAGTGCATATTATCGGAACGGATTAATTGTTTGTATTGCTCGCGATAAGGATTAAAACAAACTCCGCCATGAAAGAATACTTCCAGATTAGGCCACACCTTTTCCAACGATTGTTCACCCGATTTTTCGAGAATGCGTTTGATGATAACCAAAAGCCATGAAGGAACTCCTGAGAGGCTAGTTACATTGACGTTGACGGTTTCGGAAGCAATAGCTTCTATCTTCTTTTCCCAATCGTCCATCAAAGCAACTTTCTTGCTTGGCACACGCAAATAATTCACAAAAGGAGAAACGTGTTGTATTAAAATAGCCGATAAGTCACCCACAAGACTGTGGTGGAAATTATAATCGTGTTGATGGCTACCGCCAAGAATTAATCCTTTTCCGGATAAAAAACGGCTCTCCGGATTCATTCGAAGATATTGTATTACAGCATCCGTCCCACCTCTATAATGGGTGTCGTATAAGGCTTCTTTGCTTACCGGCAAAAGTTTGCTTTTGTTGTTGGTGGTACCCGATGATTTAGCGAACCAATGAATTTTCGATGGCCAGAGAATGTTATTTTCCCCTGCGCGTAGTCGGTCAACATAGGGTTTTATATCATCATACGTCTGTACGGGAATGCGGCTTTTATAGTCTTCATACTTCCGAATGGTTTGATATTCATATTTCTTTCCCCATTCCGTTTTTTCTGCTTTTTTGACCAGGTGCATCAATACCTTGTGTTGTATTTCTCCTGCTTCATTCGCATATTTATCAATTTTTTTTAAACGAGGTTCAAAAAAATCTTTTACAATATCCGTAGTATTCATCGTTATAGACTTCATTTTGGAGTACAAAAGTAGATATAATTTAAATGTTTCTCTCTAAGTACATGACAAAAAATCAAGAATGTAGATTTTCCTTAACGGTTTTTGCTTTCACCTCTCCGACGACAGCGGCTAATTCTTCAAGCGATGCCTCTTTTATTCTTTTTACGCTTTTAAATTTTTTCAGAAGAATCTTTTTGGTTTTTTCTCCGATACCTTTTATCTCATCCAATGCCGAAGCTATTTGCCGTTTGCTGCGCTTATCCCTATGGAATGTTATGGCAAAACGATGTACTTCTTTTTGTATTTCTTCCATGAGACGGAATAGAGGGCTACCTTGTTTCATACCAATAGTTTTTGGAGGAAAACCGAACAAGAGTTCGGATGTACGGTGTTTATTGTCTTTTGCCAATCCGGCGATAGGGATATTTCGTTCTAATTCGTCTTCGATTACTTGTCTGACCACTTCCATTTGTCCTCTGCCTCCGTCGGTGATGATAAGGTCGGGTAGGGGATAGTTTTCTTCTATTGCCCTCCGGTATTTTCTTCTTACTACTTCTTTCATTGAAGCATAATCGTCTGCTCCTATTACGGTTTTTATATTGTATTTTCGATAATCCTGTTTCGACGGTTTAGCCATTTTGAATACTACACAAGCAGCCACTGCGTCCGTCCCCTGAATGTTGGAATTATCGAAACACTCTATTCGGGTAGGAAGTTTATCAATATGCAATTCCTCTTGTATTTCTTTTATCAACCGCATATTTCGTTGTTCGGGGTTGAGTTTTTCGGCTTGTTTCAGTCTGTCTGACTTGTATTGCTTTACATTCAATAACGACAATTCCAACAGTTTCTTTTTATCCCCTCTTTGGGGAACAGTGAAAGTAACGTTGCTTAATTCTATTTCTATTTTAAAAGGAATGATTATTTCACGTGATTGACTTTTGTATCTTTCCCGCATTTCTACAATTCCCAATGCGAGAAGCTCTTCTTTGTTTTCATTTAGTTTCTTTTTGTATTCGAAGGTAAATGCCTGACTGATGGCTCCATTTGTAATATGCAGATAATTAATAAAGGCAGCTTTCTCTTTCTCTTCTTCAATGGAAAACACATCAATGTTATGAAACACGGAACTTACTACTTCCGATTTGCTACGATAGTTTTCTATTAAGGTGTATTTTTCTTTGATTTTTTGTGCTTCTTCAAACTTCATATTTCCGGCAAATTCTTGCATTTCCAGCAATAGTGCCTTACTGATTTTCTGCGTATTTCCTTTTAGTATTTCTTTTATTTGCTCAATATTTCTCATGTACTCTTCGTGCGATTGGAGACCAATGCAAGGACCCGTACAGTTTTTTATATGATACTCCAAACAGACATTGAATTTCCCTGTTTGAATGTTTTCGGGAGAGAGTTTTAATTTACAGGTACGGATAGGGTAGAGGTGTCTGATTAAATCCAAGACGCCGTACATGGAAGGTACATGGCTATAAGGTCCGTAATAAAAAGAGCCGTTTCGGATAATTTTTCGTGTTTTGAATATTCTTGGAAATTCTTCGTTTTGTATGCATATAGAGGGATAGGTTTTATCGTCTTTAAGCAATACGTTGTAGCGAGGTTTGTGCTTTTTTATTAAATTGTTTTCCAGCAATAGTGCGTCTTCTTCCGTATTTACTACAATGTATTGTATGTCTGCAATCTTGCTTACAAGCACTTTTGTTTTCCCATTTTCATGTTCTTTACTAAAATAGGAGTAAACTCTGCGTTTCAGGTTTTTGGCTTTTCCTACATATATGATGGTATTTTCCGTATTGAGGTATTGGTAGATGCCTGGTTTTTCGGGGAGATTGGCTACAATTTCTTTTAAGTATTCACTTGTGTTTCTTTTTTTGTTTTCCATTACACGAGATTTGAGATAAATTACATGGTTAATATGGAGTCGATGCTAATGTCTTTGTCAAAAACATCTCTGCCTTTCAGTTCTTGTAATTCTATTATGAAGTTAATACGGATGGATTTTGGGTTTAGTTTTTTTACAAGTTCGTAAGCCGCCTTCATTGTTCCTCCGGTGGCAAGCAAGTCGTCGTGCAGAAGTATCACATCGTTGTTGTCGATGGCGTCTTTGTGTATCTGGATGCTGTCTGTTCCATATTCTTTACTGTATGTTGTTTCTATTGTTTCGGCGGGTAGTTTGCCCGGTTTACGGATAGGGACGAATCCGGCGTTTAGCCTTGTGGCTAATATGGGAGCCATAATGAACCCGCGTGATTCGATAGCTACCACTTTGGTGATTCCTTTGCTTACGTATGTTTCATATAGCATTTCCGAAAGTAGTTGCAGGCATTCGGGGTCTTTGAACAGTGTTGTTAAATCTTTGAATTGTATTCCCTCTATTGGAAAATTGGGAATATTTCTAATGCTTTTAATAAGTTTTTCTTTATTTGTCATGGGTTTGTTTTGTTTGAGATAATGTTCCACGTGGAACATTATCTGTTATCTTCCTGAAAGGACTAATAATACGTTTATGTCATTGGGGGATATTCCGGGTATTCTGCTTGCTTGCGCAATAGTTTCGGGGTTTATTTGGATTAATTTTTGTCGTGCTTCTGTGGATAGGGCTTGAATGTTATTGTAGTCGAATTTGTTTTTAATTTTAATGTTTTCTAATCGTGTAAGTTTATCTGCAATCATTCTTTCTCTATTGATGTATCCTTGATATTTTATTTGTATTTCGGCTGCTTCAATAATTTCTTCTTTACGTTGTTCTTCTATATTGTTTAGTATCTCCATGAAGTCGGGGATATGTTCGGATATGTTTTTGATGGTTATTTGCGGACGATTAATAATGTCTATTAGTTTACATTTTTGTTTTAACGGTGCGGTTTCCAATTGTTCCAATACATTGTTTATTAAGTCCGGGTTTACGGAATAGTCTTTTGTAAAGTTTATAATACCTTCTATTGATTTTCGTTTATTTTTTAAAAGAATGTATCTATACTCTTGTGCTAATCCTAATTCATAAGCACGTTCGGTTAGTCTCATATCGGCATCGTCTTGGCGCAGTAGTATGCGGTATTCCGCGCGGGAAGTAAACATACGGTAAGGTTCATCTACGCCTTTTGTGACTAAATCATCTATCAATACACCTATGTAGGCTTCGTTGCGTGCCAGAGTAAACGATTTCCCACCATGACAATTGATGTGCGCATTGATGCCTGCAATGATACCTTGTCCGGCTGCTTCTTCGTATCCGGTAGTTCCGTTTACTTGTCCGACAAAGAACAGATCGGATGATTAGATGAGTTATATTTGTATTGTCATGGTTCACAACGACATAAAGAATTATGCAAAAATATTGAACTAATCAACCGAATCTCAATATGATGCAATAATAGCAATAATTGGTGATAAACGTAAACGCAAACATGATTTACGAGAGATTTTCAATGCTATTTTCTATCTGTTAAAAACAGGTTGCCAGTGGG
>SNRY01000494.1_pt1 | contig 13105 bp, 11 predicted proteins | sample 4693421 | NCBI WGS metagenome assembly SNRY01 (sample SAMN11003215, study PRJNA524138) | termite gut metagenome | isolation source: Bacteroidetes bacterial symbionts from single cell of protist host amplifed... | host: Streblomastix strix ... | reverse complement strand
TTTAGTATTGAACAGGTTGCACTGCTATCCTTTTCTACGCATATTAATACCTTTTACCATTGGTATAGTAATCGGCGATTATCTGTTTTTCCACAGTCAACATGTTTGGCTACAACCTTTTGCATTACTTTTTATTTGCTCCGCTTTATTCCTGCCGGCATCCTGTCTTTTTAAAAAGTACAGCTTACGGTGGTTGTTCGGCATATCTATCTATATCTGTCTCTTTTCGGCAGGTATTAGCCTGACAAGTTGGCAATTGCAACAAACACTCTATACATTTCCACCATCCGAATCGGTTTATCGTGCCGTCATAACGGATAAACCGGAAATTAAGGAACGAACAGTACTTTGCCGCACCCGTCTGTTGGAAAATCGTCATCTATCATCTGTCGTTTTCCCTCGTAAAAACATCTTGCTCTACCTTCCTAAAGATTCAACAAGTATATCTTTACAAAACGGAAATGAAATCCTTTTTTCCGCCCTCTTATCCCCACCCCGTAACAACTATCATCTCGGCGCTTTCGACTATGCCCGTTATTTAACTCGCAAAACGATTAGTGGTACAGGCTTCGTGAAAAAAGACAACTGGACGGTTCGTCATCATAACCCACATCGTTCTCTCCGTCAAATGGCTTCATCATGCAGGGAACAAATACTAACGCTTTATACCAAGCTTGGTTTCCAAAGTGATGAATTTGCGGTACTTTCTGCCTTAACAGTGGGCTACAAAGAAGAACTCAGCGAAGAAATACGCGAATCCTACTCTGTTTCAGGGGCGAGTCACGTACTGGCTTTATCCGGACTTCATATCGGATTACTTTACGGATTGCTTCTCTTCTTTCTGAAAAGAATACCTTTCAATAGCGTTGGAGTCAGAATTTTTCGAATAGCAATTATTCTGACAACTCTTTGGGGATTTGCTTTCGTAACCGGACTTTCACCTTCGGTCGTGCGGTCGGTACTGATGTTTTCTTTGTTCGCATTCTCTGAATTTAAAACGGGAAAATACATCTCCATGAACATTTTAGCAGCAGCGGCGCTACTCATGTTGCTCTATAATCCATGTTGGATTTTTGATATAGGATTCCAACTTTCTTTCTGTGCAGTAGCTGCTATCCTGTTAATCCATTCTCGTCTCTATCGAATATGGAAAGTCAATAACCGGATAATAAGATATTTTTGGGGTATCGTTACTGTTTCCCTTGCCGCACAGATAGGAGTTACTCCATTAATATTGCTCTATTTCTCCCGCTTTTCTACGTACTTCCTGTTGACAAATTTATTCGTTATCGTATTAGTTACCGCTATTATGTATGTGGCAACAGTTATGTTGATGGTATCCTCTTTCCCCACGATTTCCTATGTTATCTCAACGATTGTTGAAAAACTTATCAAAACGTTGAATTTTACCGTCCGCCAAATTGAGCAAATCCCATTCGCTTCCATCAACAATGTGCAAATACATCCGCTGGATGCGTTCAGTCTCTATCTGATAATAATACTATGCCTCTGCTATTTGCAATCGCGAAAAGCAAAGTATTTGATGGGAGTGTTAATCTGCGTATTACTAATAAACAGTTTTTGGGTATTAAGAATGTTTATCCATTTTTCATGTTAGGTTCTTCCAATCCGTAGCCCCTCTTCTTATTCTCCGCCTTCAACCAAATTCCCAAGAAAAAAGCAAATATTCCCAAACTGGCAAATATAAGCATCGGCACTGTATAATCATAATTTCCCGTACTGACATTCGGATTCACTGCAATAAGCACCTTTCCTATAATTATAGGAAAAGCCCATAAACCGATATTTTGAATCCAAAAGATAACCGAGTAAGCGGAACCTAAATATCGATTCTCCACCAATTTAGGTACAGAAGGCCAAAGAGCTGCCGGAACAAGCGAAAAGGATATGCCTAACACAACAATAGCCGTATAAGCAACGAAAAAACTACTTGTGCTGCTTGACTGAAACGGATAAAGAGCAAAAATGGCATGGCATACCATCATAAGAATAGCCCCCAACGTCAGCATCGTAGCGCCTTTTCCTTTTTTATCGAGAAACCATCCCAAAAGTGGAGTAAGTATTATCGTTCCTACAGGAAACCACGAAAACAAAGCCGAAGCATCATCTGTGGGTATCCTTAAACGATTTTCCAACATAGCGGTAGCAAATTTTTGAAATGGGAAAATAGCCGAATAATAAATCACGCATAAAAAAGCGACAATCAAAAATGTTTTATTAGTAAAAAGAATACCCAAATCGTTAATCTTGAAAGGTTTATCTTCATTGATTTTCACATTTTCGTTCATTCGTCTGTCTAACTTCTTATCCATAAACGCATACACAATAAAAGAAATCAAACCGATACATAGCAAACCACAACAAACAGCCACCGGACGAACCACATCCTCCGTCCCTAAGGAAGCTAAATAGGGTGATAAACGAAAAACAGCAAACACACCCAAACGGGCAATAGCCAACTGTAAACCCATTGCCAAAGCCAATTCTTTTCCATTAAACCATTTCACAATAGCTTTGGAAACCGTAACACCCGCCATCTCCGATCCACATCCGAAAATGGCAAAACCTATGGAAGCCAACTTAGCGGTAGCAGGAAAAGAAATCCAAAACGAATCCAAAAAATCATAAAGAACATTTCCTTCTACAAAATAAGAACTAATGGCATAAAATTTTATACTCCCCCCTATCAGCATTATGACACCGGAAAGAACAGCCGTAAAACGCACTCCGGCTTTATCCAGAATAATGCCGGCAAAAATAAGGAAGAAAACAAATACATTTAGAAAATAGGTAGAACCGGAAAACACTCCATAAACATCTGCAGACCAATTGCACTGCTTTTCGAGCATAGTTTGCAAAGGCGACAACACGTCAACAAACATATAACTAAAAAACATAGCAGATGCGACTAACATAAGAGCAGTCCACCTAAGCACTGCCGAATCTTTCATCGTTTTGTGAATATTATTCATATTTTTTGTATTTGATTGTATCTGCACACGAAGGAACAAATAAATACAGGAAACCTAAAGAAACCGTGTGCTTTTTTTATTTCGATTTCTTGCAATTAATCAAAAAAATGTGTTAATTTGCATATTCATTTATTGAAAAATGCCTGACGACAATTCGTTATTCCTAATTGATATAGAAGAAATACTTCGTACGAAAGCTACGAGATATTACAAATATATCCCAAAGTTCTTACTCTCTTATCTAAAAAAAATTATCCATCAAAAAGAATTAAACATCTTCCTACACAATGCAAAAGATAGGACAGGAGTAGATTTTCTGGAAGCAGCGCTCGATTTTTTAGATATCAAAATAGAGATAAGAGGTAGTGAAAATTTGCCGGACAGCGGTCTTTATACTTTTGTTTCTAATCATCCGTTAGGCGGACAAGATGGAGTAGCATTAGGTTACATACTTGGTCGCCATTACAACGGAAAAATAAAATACATAGTTAATGACCTGTTAATGAATCTTCACGGACTGGCTCCTCTTTGCATCCCTATCAATAAAACAGGAAAGCAAGCAAAAGATTTTCCTGCGGCGGTTGAAAAAGGATTTCAATCAGACAATCAACTGCTTATGTTCCCCGCCGGAATCTGTTCTCGCAGGCATAAAGGCATAATCAAAGATATGGAATGGAAAAAAACATTCATTGTCAAAAGCATCCAAACACAACGCGATATCGTACCGGTATATTTCAGCGGACATAATTCAAACTTTTTTTATAATTTAGCCAACGTTACCCAATCGCTTGGCATCAGATTCAATATCGCCATGCTCTATTTAAGCAATGAAATGTTTAAAAACAAGCACAAGACTTTTATTATTACCTTTGGCAAACCTATTCCGTGGCAAACTTTCAACAAGTCGAAAACCCCAAGTCAATGGGCGCAGTACGTAAAGGATATTGTATATAATCTGTCACATAACACGATGTAAAGAAAACCCAACCGCCAAGAAAAACACATATGGAAGAAAAAATTATCAATCCGGTGAGCAAAGAGCTTATTAAAGCGGAATTGACGGAAAATAAGCGGTTACGCATGACCAATAAGAGTAATAATCAAATTTATATCATTACTCATCACGATTCACCCCATATAATGCGTGAAATCGGACGGTTGCGAGAAATAACTTTTCGGTTTGCAGGAGGTGGTTCGGGGCTTTCTGCTGACATTGACGAGTTCGACATGATGGACAACCCCTACAAACAACTTATCGTATGGAATCCTGAAGCGGAAGAAATTTTAGGAGGATACCGCTACATCTTGGGTACCGACGTACAATTTAATGAAAAAGGAGCCCCCATCTTGGCAACCTCGCACATGTTCAAATTTTCTGAAAAATTCATAAAAGAATTTCTTCCTACCACAATTGAATTAGGACGTTCGTTTGTTTCACTCGAATATCAATCCAGCCGCGCCGGATCCAAAAGTTTATTTGCCCTCGATAATTTGTGGGACGGCTTGGGAGCGCTTACTGTTATTATGCCTAATGTGAAATATTTTTTCGGAAAAGTAACTATGTATCCGAATTACCATCGCCAAGGACGTGACATGATACTCTATTTCCTCAAAAAGCATTTCGGAGACAAAGACAATTTAATTGTTCCGCTCAAATCTCTCACTTTGGAAACTGACGAAAGAGAACTATCCAAACTTTTTAATAAAAACACCTTTAAAGAAGATTATAAAATACTGAATACCGAAGTCCGCAAGTTCGGTTATAATATTCCTCCATTAGTAAACGCCTATATGAATCTTAGCCCGACCATGCGCATGTTCGGTACAGCCGTTAATTACGGTTTTGGCGATGTAGAAGAAACCGGTATTCTGATTGCCGTTGACGAAATATTAGAAGAAAAACGTTTGCGGCACATCGAATCCTTTATAAAAGACATGGGAGAATATGATATCGCATCAGCAGCGAATAAAGTATTCTTTAAAGGACTTGGAGGTAAACACAAAGAGGAATGATAGAATACCTCAAAGGCGAAATCGTTGAACTAACCCCGGCTGCCGCCGTAATAGACTGTCAGGGAAGAGGCTATGCCGTAAACATATCCGTAAACACCTATTCCGCCATTCAAGGTAAAAACCCGTGTAAACTATATATTTACGAAGCTATCCGTGAAGATGCTTATATACTTTATGGATTTCACGATAAGCAAGAACGGGAACTCTTTCTGCAACTTATTTCCGTGCCGGGAATCGGTGGAAATACCGCTCGCACCATATTGTCGGCATTAAACCCCACCGAATTGTATCATGTGATAAACAATGAAAATGTAACTCTTCTGAAGACAGTAAAAGGCATCGGACTAAAAACAGCGCAACTCATTATCGTCAAACTGAAAGACAAAATAAAATTCACAGGAGAAACCCTATCTCTTGCCGGAACAACCCTAAACATAGCCGTACAAGAAGAGGCTATAGCAGCGTTAAACATGTTGGGCTTCGCAGTTCCTGCATCACAAAAAGTAGTCATTGCCATACTGAAAGAAGAGCCTGAAGCCACAGTAGAAAATGTGATAAGACTGGCTTTAAAACGATTGTAGCGACTGATAAATCACATCCTGAATCCGCTCGCGAATACTCAATCTGGACAATTTATTCACCCAACTATTCGGGTATAACCGATTGGAAAGAAACACATACACCAGATTATTTTTCGGATCGACCCATGCACAAGTCCCCGTAAACCCTGTATGCCCATAAACGGAAGCAGGCGTCAATTCCGAGCAAGAATTTCTCTTGGGATCACCCACTATCGGCTTGTTAAAACCCAATCCACGATGGCTCATATCCGAAGTTTCCGTCGTAAACAACCGGCAAGTATCCTCGCTCAAATAACGACGTCCCTCAAAAACCCCATTGTCTAAAATCATTTGATGAATCCATGCAATATCACGCGCAGTGGAAAACAAACCGGCATTACCGGAAACTCCTCCTAAAAAGGCTGCCAATTCGTCATGTACATACCCTTGTAATGTAGTTCTCCGTAAAAACAAGTCTTTTGTTGAAGGAACAATATCCTTTTTTGCAAAATAACAAATCGGCTGAAAAGAGGTATGTTTCAATCCCATAGGCTCGTAAAACTCCCGCATCAAAAACTTGTCCAAAGGCATTCCACTTAACTGCTCCACCATTTGCTGCAAAAGGATAAAGTTTATACAACTGTAACGGTATTTTCTACTTTCCAACGGGGTGTTGATTATCTCTTGTATCACCACTTCTTTAAAAGACTTATTTAACCAAAGATTATTCGCAATCGGCATAGAATAATTCTCATCAGGAGTGTGAGACAAATATTCGCGTTTTAACCGAAGTCCTTTCTGTGCGTATATAGTGGGCGTTACCCGCACAGGATATTTAGCAGAATACCTTTTCTGGAACATTGGTTCTGTGTAGCTACTTTCGTCTATTGCTTTTCGATAGTACGGAATAGTAGCGGGTAATCCCGTCTGATGAAAAAGTGCGTCGCTAATAATAATGTCTTCTTTGTCTGTTCCTTTCAAAAATGGAACGTAATCGGAAAGTTTATCGGAAAGTTTAAAAAGCCCCTTATCATATAATTTCATTACAGCCAGCAAAGTAGCCGCTGTTTTGGACAAAGAGGCAACATCGTAAATAGCCGTTGGAGTTACCTTCTTACCTCTTCCCGTAAACGTGCCGAAACATTTGTCATATACCGTTTCCCCATCTTTAAGAATAACAATTTGACAACCCGGATAAGCTTCTTCTAAAATTCCTTCTTTAGCTATCTTATCAATACGAGCAAGGTATTCATTTCGTATAATGCTTTTGGCAGAAACGGAATAGCTATTTCCACGAGGAGAAATCGTTATACCATCCTCTGCCTTGAACGACTGACCAATACTTATCGATAAACGTCCGTTTGCCAATGCTTTTCCAAACAATATATTCGCTACATGCCTCTGTACATTTTCCTCTGCTGAATGTCCCAACACAACGGAAGAAGCCGATACGACAGACTGTTCTATCTGCAAAATCGTTTCTTCCGGCGTAAAAAACACATAAACAACGGACAAACCGGAAGTAAATAAATTAAAAAAATTACGATAATGCGTCAAATCATTCTCAGAAATGCAAACAATCGTATGCTCATAGGAAGCCAAAGTGTCACAAAGCCTTTTCCCTTCCACTTCGGTTATATCCTGCGATAACTGAAAACATTTAGAACGGACAAATTTCCCTACTACATTAGAAAAAACCATCGCTTTGTTTTTTTTCCCCACATTCAGTATCGCTATATTACCTCCTGCCGATGCATCAAAAGGCAATATTCTTTCCTTATTGCACAAAACCGTAACTGCCGCTTCATTCAGTTGCTTAATCAAGCGGCGTGTTTTAGGAGTATCTATTCGTTCCTTTAAACCTGTTATATTAACAGGAGAAACATTATGTATCCCTAAAGCGTATTTATAAGTCAATACTTTTCGGCATTTGAGAGTTATTTCTTCTTCACTGATTTCTCCACTATCGACTCCCTGCAATACTCCATTTATTTCCTTTTCTAAATCGGGAGGAGAAAGCACTATATCATTCCCCGCTTTCAATGCTTGCAAACAAACATGAGGAGTTGAAGAAACCCCTTTCATTACCAAAGCATCCGTAAAGACAAGACCTTTAAAAGCCAATTCGTCTTTCAATAGCCTCTGTACCACGTTATAAGAAAGTGAAGAAGGTAAATTATTATCTCCGTCGAAAGCCGTTACATGCAAATGTCCCACCATAATAGCTCCCAATCCGGCGCTAATTACTTTCCTAAAAGGATAAAGTTCCACACTGTCCAATCTTTCACGGGTAAAAGGAAGCACAGGCAAGGCTTCATGCGAATCCACCTCTGTATCGCCATGTCCTGGGAAATGCTTGGAAACAGATAGCACTCCTCCGCTTTCCAATCCGGAAGCATAAGTAAGCGCTTTATCTGCCGTCATATTCGGAAGTTCACCGAAAGAACGTACATTGATAACGGGATTTTTAGGATTGGTATTTACATCAGCAACCGGTGCGAAATTGACATGCACCCCTATCTCACGACATTGACGCGCCACTTCTTTGCCGTATTCGTAAATCAGATGATCATCCTGAATACAACCCAATATTCTGTTTTTAGGAAATACCGGAGTTCCCCGCAATCGCATAGAGAGTCCCCATTCGCCATCAAAAGTAATCATTAACGGCACTTTAGAAATTTTCTGCGCCTGCTTGGTAAGTTGCACCTGATTCTCAAGTTCTCCACCGGAAAAAAGCAATCCACCCACCTGATGCACTTGAATGGGTTTGTATAATAACGCCACATTGGATTGGGTCTGTACAGGCGCTATCGTATAAATGAACAATTGCCCTATCTTCTCTCTTAAACTCATCCTGTTTAGTAGAGAATCCACCCACTGCCGACAATTTTCGTTATACGATGCTTTATATAAAAGTAACGGTTCAATTTGAGCCTTCAACGACAAACAATAAATCAACGTAAAAAGCACAAAAAATCTTTTACGCATGCACTCTTGAGATATGGTTTACACAGACACAAAGATAGCCATAATATCTGATTTCACACCCGTCGAAACTAAATCTTGTGCAAACATGCCGCTACATTCTTTCCCAACATTTGCATAATTCTTACCCCTTCTTTATCTCCGGCTATCTCCTCTTTCACCGTAGCATGAATATTATTCCAATAGACAGAAGAAGGAATAATCATTTGCGAGATAGTGAAATATTGGTTTAAACTTGCGAAAGTGACGGAAGCTCCTGAACGGCGCGCCGTTACAACCGATACCCCTATCTTGTTACGGAACTCCTTCGAATACGCAAAAAAGATACGATCGAGCAAAGATTTCATAGTCCCCGCTATGCCGCCAAAATAAACCGGAGAAGCCAAAACAATAGCATCTGCCCGCTTCATTTTATCCAACCACACTTGCTCTTGCTCAGTAATATAAACACATCCGCCCGCCTCAAAACAACGGTAACATCCCATACACCCGCGAATACGCTTGTCGCCAATATGAATTACCTCAAAATCCATACTTTCCTTTTCCAATTCTTCTCCAATCAAAGAAAGAGCATAAGCTGTATTTCCCCGCTCGTTCGGGCTTCCATTGAGGGCAACTACCTTTTTATTTGATTTCATATTCTTCTTAATTATAACTCCGGCTCCTTCACGAACAACCAAAGTCGTTCCGGCAATACCGGCTGCTTTTATAAAATTACGTCTGTTCATAAAAAGTTATCGAATAAAATTGATTCTACCCGTAGTGCATTTAGGCAATACAAGTTTTTAAGTCGTTAATATTCTTGTTTCTTAATTTGTTAATGAGCTGTATCATAGTGAGTTTCATTATTTTAAAGAGAATCCTGTTTTTGAATCCGTCAAAAGACTCGGCATAGTTTTTGCGAATCATAAATTGGTCGCATAGTTGGAAATACGGGTATATATTTAGGGTGGTTATAATACTGGCGATTTTACGGACATGTGCAAGGCGGTCGGCAAAAATCTTATCTTGGCGGATAGTTTGTAAATTGTAGTCTGCTTGCATTTTAACAAGCATTTCGGATTCAATACCCAATGCTGCTTCCAAAAGCAAAGCCAATTCGATGTTCACGGGTCGTTTTTCATTCATCACTTCATTCAAAAGCGTGTATGCCACACCCATTTGCGCAGCAAGTTTGCGTTGTGAAATGCCGCGGTACTCAATTTCATTTTTTAACAATTCGCCCGGATGCGTTGGTTCAAAGGGTGTGAGGTTGTTCGCTATCATTCGGGGGTCAACCCCTTTTAGTGTAATCATAATGTTTTTATTTATAAATATTTTATTAGTCGGGAACAACTTCTTCTTTTACTTTTATTCCAAATACACTATGGGTTTGTTCTTACTTTTTCTACCGGTTCCGGTTCCATTATTTCTTCTTTTGTCTTTTGACGGATTTTCAACATCCAAGCCATGTTTTTCCCCAATAGTTGCATAATCTGAATACCTTCCGCATCATGTACGGCATCCCCAATGTCCCTTCCATGAATAATGTTCAAATAGTTAGAAGAAGGAATAAGCATTTCCTCCATAGCGAGATACCGGTTCAACCCGTCAAAAGTCATACTCCCCCCACTCCTTCGAACAGCGACTACCGATGCTCCGACCTTATGACGAAACCAATGCCCGTTAGCTGCCGATACGGAAAACGCCCTATCCAAAAAACATTTCATCGTACCGGCTATACCGGAATAATAAACAGGAGAAGAAAGAATAATTCCATCTGCTCCCTTCATTTTTTGTAAGGTATCATTCAATAAGTCATCAGTAATAACGCATTTACTATCTTTGTTTTCCTTGCACTTCCCACATGCCGTGCAACCTTGAATAAATTTATTACCTATCTGAACAATTTCAAAATCAATGCTCTCTTCTTGCAAGAATTTACCCACTTGTGTTAAAGCATAATAAGAATTTCCCTCTTTTCGGGGACTACCGTGAATTGCTATAACTTTCATTGTCTATAATTTTATAAATACCAAAATTCTTTATCATTCATAATGCATTTAAAATAGAACTCAATCAAGGAAGGGGTTGTTCATGACTAATCAATTTAGACGGGTTCTTTATCTTATTTCCCCACTCCCGATACATATTTCCGCTTTTTCATCATAAACCACCCCAAACTGTCCGGGTGCAATTCCTTGTAATTTTTCTTCACTGTAAACAAAATATAAATTCCCTTCCCGTTGCAATGTACCTTTTGTAAATTCCGGAGTATGGCGTATTTTAAAAGCGATATTTACCCGCTCTTTATTTACCCACGGATTATCTGTGATAAAATGAAAATCATGCAAAATAAATGTGTTTCCGTATTGCTTTTCCGTATCATAACCGCGAGAAACATATAGAATATTTTCTTCTACCTCCTTTCGAATAACAAACCAGGGACCACCTCCTAACCCCAATCCTTTACGTTGCCCAACAGTGTGAAACCAATACCCTGAATGTGTTCCCACGCGTTTCCCCGTTTCTAATTCAATAATGGCTCCCTCCTTCTCTCCCAAAAAACGGCGAAGAAAATCGTTATAGTTGATTTTACCCAAGAAACAGATGCCTTGACTATCCTTTCGATATGCGCTGGGAAGCTTAGCTTCCGCAGCAATACGTCGCACCTCCTGCTTAGACAAATTTCCGACAGGAAACATTAATTTGGAAACTTGCCAATAATCTATTTGTGCCAAAAAATCTGTTTGGTCTTTTACGAGATCTTTAGCCGTACCCAGCCATATCTTACCACTTCTCTCTTGTGTAGTAGCATAATGTCCCGTAGCCGTCTTATCGTAATACCGCCCCACTTGTTCCTCAAAACAGCCGAATTTAATAAGTTTATTGCACATAACATCGGGATTAGGCGTAAACCCATTTTTCACTTTGTCAATGGTATAAGCGACAACACTTTCCCAATACTGTTTGTGTAAATCAATAAGCTCTACTTTCAATCCGTACTTACGAGCAATGAACGAAACAAGCTCCATATCTTCCTCTGCATTACAAGAGAGGTCGGAATCACCTTCCATGCCTATCTTAATATAAAAAAGATCAGGTTTATAACCCTGTTCGCAAAGAAGATGAAGAGCGGTAGAACTATCAACGCCTCCGGAGAGTAAAGTTGCTATTTGCATTAAGATAAATAAAAGTAATCCGTACAAAAAAGGATGAAATCCTATTTTTATTCAACGAATAAGATTTCATCCCCATTTTCAGTTATAAAATATTTATTTCATCGTTTGGCAAGAAAGGTCTCATTCATCATTGTAATCTTACGAGCTTGTGCGATTCCTTGCAAATCCAATGTAATATTTTGTGTTTCACCGTTCGGTAAGAAAATATCGGCAGTACCGTTATTGTTTATTCTCACCAATTCCGTGTTAATATCGTCATTAACCACATTCCATGTATTTCTTTCCTGATTATAAATCAAACCTATTGTTTGGTCGTCTCTGCTGATTTCATAACCATTTTCAAGGGTCTTAACCAGATACTCTCCATTTTCACCTTTCACCTTTTTCACTTCTCCGGCATTTGCTAAAGGGGCTCCTGTCCAAAATTCAACAGAATTAAGCACCACAGCATCAACAAACACGGCAATTGAATATACCTGAACAATACTGAAAACTAAAAAAACCAATTCATTTACAGATTTATCGCCAACATTATTGTTCCATTTGTAAACTTTACCGGTTAAACTAAAAGAACCGATACAAGAACTGAACATCAAAGAACAGCATAGAATAACTATACAAAAAGATACTAATTTTTTTTTCATAACAAATAATATTTTTAAAAGACTAATGTATGAATTTACGAACAAATATACTTCTTTTCTTTCATACACCCCAATCAATCCGGATATTTTTACAACAACTCATTCAATATCAAAAACAATAACAAGGAAACCCGTAGTCTTTATTTAAACTAAGATTCAAGCCCATAGAGTCTAAATAAGGGATAAGCATTCGTTCTTCAATGAATGAGATGTTAAAAATATATCCAATAAAAAACTCAAGCATAACTTTGCCATAATAATTCTTGCATAATTCAACTATTTTATTAATTTTGTATCCGTAAACCAATACGGAGCCACGTCTTCCGTAGGTGATGGCGCAATTTGCCTGCGTCATTGTCCATACCGGCAGACGACAGGGAATCCATAGTAGGGGCAACCCTTTGTGGTTGCCCGAAAGCGTTCCTTGACAGACTGATACAAAAACCCCGCATGAGACGGAGCAAGGCATACCCTGCCCCTTAGATCGGAATAATCTGACAATTTATTGACAACCCACAGTAAAATAAATGGACAATAATTTTTTGAAAAACCCCAATCCTCGCCTATATCACTAACTGTCAGCGAATTATACGATAGCTCGTTTTTAAATTTTTTGCTGTTGATTATCAATGAATTACGAAAGAAAATTCATCGTTTTTGACCCCCATTTGTCAATAAAATTCAACCCGTAAACCCCCAAAAAAAGCAGACATACCCGAAACCACCGCATAAACGTACAGGCGCAG
>SNRY01000493.1_pt1 | contig 13113 bp, 10 predicted proteins | sample 4693421 | NCBI WGS metagenome assembly SNRY01 (sample SAMN11003215, study PRJNA524138) | termite gut metagenome | isolation source: Bacteroidetes bacterial symbionts from single cell of protist host amplifed... | host: Streblomastix strix ... | reverse complement strand
TCTTTGGAATTGGGGGCTAATATTTAATCAATTTTTGGTTATCTTTGGGCAGAGATTGAACCGGTAAAGACTAATAGGATAAAGCTATCTTGTAGTTAACCATTTACACAAAATTTTGGATAGTCCCATTTGTCCATTGTTTAGATTTTTAAATTTGTTCTCCCAGGGATTAAATTAGTTTTGTTCCATCTTTCTTGTATAAATCACCCATCCAATTTGCCGAACCTATCAATTGTTTATTCTTTCCAATAAAATCCTTATAGTTGTCTTCCATTCTTTTCTGTTTTCCATTGTATGTACCAATTTGAGGAGTACCAATTGTTGGAGTAAATGAGTATGAAACATATTTCGCACTAAATTCAGAATACATAGTATTAGAGCTATTATCTGTCAATTTATAAAAACTATCTACCAGTTCATAATTTGCAGTATATTTGTTTCCATTTAAATCCGTTTTTCTTATTTGAATTTCTTCACCTCCAGAGACAATTATTTCAAGTTTATAATTATTGTGTAAATTCTTTATACTCTGAATTATTTGAATAACTCGTTTGATTTCCTCTTTATAACGTTCTACTCCCACATCTGCATGACTCAAAGGATTCAATAAAATGCCAAGATACTTTCGCATCTCCTTATATTCTTGGCATGGAATACTAAATTTAGCCCAAAATTGATTAATGGCATTATCCAATATATTTCTAAAAGACATTTTTGAATTACTTTTATCTTTACTTTCCTTATCTTTCCAACAGTATTCAGGTAACCATTCACAAAAGATTTCTTCGGCATATTTCCTTAGATAATTGGCTGCTGCAGGATAGTCATGATTCTTATAATGTCGATAAGCTATTTGAAAATCATTTTTATAATCAAAAACACAAGGTTTTTCAAAACTATTTGAGTCGCTTTCATCCTTATCGTCAGCGTACATCTCTATTAACTTCCATGTATTCCTTTTTTCGTCAGGAAGATTTAAGATGCAATTATGAATAAAGGTAAACAAAGAACGATCATGTGTCAAAATAAAAGTTTGGTAACCTTTATCTTCTCCGGCATTATCTTTATACCAAGCATATTCCTCAAGAATAAGTTTCACAACTTTATCTCTATTTGACATATCTAAACTTATCATTAAGTCATCCAAAACAAAAATTTTCATTGAAGCGTTTTGAAATCTCTGTTCCAATATAGCTAGACGAATAGACAATGCAATTGCAGACAAGCGAGCTTCATTCAAAAATGATTGAGGCTTAGGTATTGAGCCTTTACCTTCAAAATCATCAATAATAAGTTTTATTTTAAAAATAGGCTTTCTATAATTAGCTTCAGAAAGATAGTATTCAGACGCTTTCTCAATTTCAAGATGAAATGTAATTTTGAATTTAAGCTTATCTTGAATAATTGGTTTAACTTTTCCATTAATATTTTGAATTAATGCTGTTAAACCTTTCTCAAAATTAGCTATTAACGCTGTAAATTCATTATGAGCAACTCTATGTGCTCCTTTTTGAGGGAAACCCATATCGCCATTTTTCTTTGGATACTTCTTATCGGGACCTCTTTTAACTATCTTGTAAATTTCACTAGCATTCTTAATGTGGATAGTTGTTCCGTTATTATCATGCCAATTAGTATTGGTAAATTGAACATAAGGTAACACTGCCTCATCAAACAAAGAAAATAAATTGATTTCATCCGTATGCTTAACAGCATAAGTACGTTGTAATAAGCGATAATTTAAAAAATCGCTTGCCATTAAGATTTCTTTAGCTTCTGAATCTTGATTAATAGAAGTCTTTTGATAACTCACTTCAAATATATTACCATCATCTAATACGATTTTAATGAAGCTATTATCATTGCCTTGATTATTTATAGATGTATAAATGTTTATTAGACTGTCAGTAGTTTCTCCATTAAAATATCTTTGAATCTTAGATGCATCGCCTTTATTCGAGCATTCTAAAAGTGTATATAATGCCCAATAAATGGAAGATTTACCGGAACCATTTTCACCATATATCAGAATATTTTTCCCTTCAATTTTAATAGGTTTTTCCATTTCCGGGAAAAACTTGAAGTTATTAATGTGTATTTCACTAATTTTTTTCATCTCTTAATTTGTTGAAGCGTTAATACATGCAATAATCTCGCTACGATTGCTCGCAACCAAAAGTCTATTTCGGATTGGATTGTCTTTTTCTTGTAGCTCATAATATACTTTTTGAATAATTGCCTTTTTATCTTCTGGTTTATCCACTTTCGAGATGTCAGGGAAATTGATAAATTGCAATACATTTATTTCTTTTGATTTTAGTTCTTCTTCAAAATAAAGTTCGCAAACCATCATATTGATAATATCTTCAAAACAGCTAATAACTACTTCCATTTCTAATTTTATTGATTCAATGATGCACAATACTACATTCTCAATTTTTATGCATGTCGGCTTATTGGTAATCGCAACAGGAATTTTTTCTGTTGCAACTTTAGTCCATTCTAATACACCCATCCCACTTGTAGAACCAATCATTTTAAAAAAATACAGTATTAATCTGGAGTTGAGTATTGCAGAAAGATAATGTAATGATATTTCAGAAGAATCATTTAATGTCAACATGAAACAACTATTAGTAGCAAATAACTCTTTATCTGAAAATGAAAATCTATTTTTATCTGATAATTGTATCCAAAGAAGTTTCTCTTTTTCAAATTCCTTATAATAAGCTGTATTATCTTGAATTTCAAACCATTTATAATCACCTGGTTTTCTCCCAATTCTATTTTCATGTCGTTGCTTAGGTTGTAATTGGTCATAATATTGCAATAGATGGCTTTTGATTGACGGAAATTCTTCTATATTAGTACCTCTTTTTGTAAAAATAATATATTGATTCGGGGGGATAGTGTAATATTTATTTAATCCCCTGCCTCTTATTAATGGTTTTATTAATTGTTTAGATTTTGAATCTTGGTTTACTAAATATTCTTTTATATTTTCATCAATAAAAAACGCATCATTAAACCCGGTAGTTACTCCCCTAAAAATATTAACATCTAATTGAGATAATCGTTTACCAATATTTGCAATTCTCGTTTTAATGAATATTTCTAATTGGTTTCCTATAGCCCATTCTTCAGTAGATAAATCAGATAGGATTATGCCATTCTTGTTTAAGTAATCATTTATCGAAGTTCCTATGTTATAGTTTCCCTTTATCGCAACAGCTTTTACGTTTTTATTCCAATTGTCACTTTTAGCGACTAAAATACTTACTTCAACAGCTGCAGAAGGAAATATTTGTGTATCCTCAAAATTTAGTAAAATAATAGGATTGCATTTTGTTGTAAAATATCGTCTTAGATTTTCTCCAAATTTCGTCCTCATCCACGTATTAGATGTTATATAAGAGAGTGTACCTTGGGGTTTTAATAATTCTATACCTTTTTCATAAAATAAACAATAGATATCCCCTGTTCGGGTAAAGGTTTCGAATTCAGCTTGTTGTAATTTCTCTATATCGTCTTTCACCTTTGCAATTTGAATATATGGCGGATTTCCAATAATTACATCAAAACCTCCTTTATCAAATACATCTTTATACCATGTATGCCATAGGAAAAATGTTTTTTCATCAGAATTTTGCAAGCTTATTAAACGATTTTCTAAGTTATTTAGATTTTGCAATTTTTCTCTCATCTTGACAAACTTCTTAAAATCACCACTTTTTTGATTTAATCTAGAATAGTCTTCATTTTGAATATTCCATATTTTCTGTTTATCTAAAACATTTTTCTCTAATTCTTTTTTTTCACTTAAAATGTAAGCATGAATTTTTCCTTCTATAATATCATTTATAGTATTTTTTATTATTACTTTATCTATTCTTTCTCCTGTTTTTTTCTCCCAAGCAATTGGATCATAGAATTTATCAATTAAAACTGAAAGCTGCTGTTTGGTTACTTTATCAAAAACCGTCAATTGTTTATTTATGCGTTCAAATTCATGACCTAAAGTTAATTGTTCAGATACTATTATAAAATCTTCCTCTTCCATTAATTTTTGAAGTTTAAGTCCACCAAATTCTTCCAACAAACTATCGCCTTGCATTATCTTATAATCAAGATTTGGTAAAGGAGATGGAGCTTGTTCCTCAACAACCAAAGCCAACCAAAATCGTAGCTGAGCAATATCCACAGCTCCCTTTTCAAAATCAACGCCATAAATGGAATTTTGAATAATGTTTTTCTTTACTTTCGCCGGATCAAAAAGGTCATGCGTTTGGAGACGGGGATATATAAACCGTTTGGCTTCAAAAATCTCTTGTAACATACCTATTGGAAAAGCTCCCGAACCAATTGCGGGGTCGCAGACTTTAATGTCATCTAATTTTTGATTAAGCAATATGGCATTATCTTTTTGCTTAAAGAAATCGGTGACAGTACTGGTGCGAATAAATTGTTCAATATCTTCTTTATTTTCAGAAAATATATTCAGCAGATATTGGATTAAGCTTTCTTTGCACATATATTGTACAATTTCTTTTGGGGTATAAAATGCTCCTTTTTCTCTGTTTTCTTCCAGTAGATTTTCAAAAATATGTCCTAACATTTCGGGGTCGATTCCTACTTCATGGTCATCTGGATTATTTTCATCAATTGTAAAATTATACTGGTTGAAAAAATCCAATAATTCACTAAAATAATCTACAGGAAAATCTATTTGTAATGTTATTGGATTTTTTTCAGGTTCAAAAAGCCCTCCATTCAAGTAAGGCACTTTTGACCCATTCAGATTGCCTTTTAATCCTTCAACTTTAAAAATATCTTTCGATCGCTTCGTATTGAGTGTTTTAAAAAATAATTCAGTTAAACATTTGCTATGAAATTTTTCTTTCTTTGAAAAACTTTGAAACAAATTTTGCATGAAATTCAGGTCGCCATCTACGTACTCAGATGAATCGGAAGGACACCCCATCCAACCCTTTTTTTGTAAAAAATACAAGAAAATGATACGTCCTAACAGTTTTTTTACAAAATCACGGATAGGTTTCTCTTGCTTTTCTTTTGTATCTTTTCCTTGATCTATTAATTGCGTCCTAAAAGAATTTTCTTCAGCAGCCAAGTACTTCCAAAACTTTTCATATTGAGCCTTATACGACTTGAAAAAGTCTTTATTTAGTGCTTCGACAGAGAACACTTCTTTTAATTGTTTTAGAGTTATCTCATCATTCTCTTTTTTGTCAGCTAACAGTAGCAATCGTTTTGCTGGGGTTGTACAAGTTTCATTTGAACCCAGAAGGAAAGTGTATCGTTTCGGTTTGGTTTCATCTTTTATCAACTCGCCTGTTTCCATATCCAAATTTGATTCTTTGAAAATAAAAGAAAAGCGATAATCGGCTTGATTTTTGTTATAGAAAAAAGCCAAGGTGCCATGAATAATAGCCTGATCAATATGTTTTGCTGCTATTTCTCGTAGTCCGACACGATTTCGGAGAATACTGATATTATCCTCCACTTCAACCACGAAAATAGCTAATTGTTTCCCATCGTCTAACTTAATCGTTCCAATTTGTTTTCCTTCAATCACTTTTTCATTTTCCGAAAAAAGATTTTCGGGTCGAGTAAAATAATCTACTTTTTTGAAAAAAAACGGCAGAATCTCTTTCCATATATCCAATTGGAAAGTCTGTTGTAATCTATTTTTTAATTCTTTCTCTTTCATTCTATAAATTGAAACTTTCAGTTATAATAATTTCCTGATTCATTGGATGAACATTAGTATCTTTTTCTATAACCAATGATTCTTGCACTTCATTTATGAGTGGATAAGTGTTCAATATCTTAATTGTATTTTCCAAAACAACAATCGGTTTTAAAGGTGATTTCTTTATTGCTCGTTGAAACTTATTGATATCCCGTTGTAAATTTTGAAATTTTCCCTGTCGTAATGCTTCTTTTGCCTTTAAGATTAAAACACGTTCATTTTCATTGGCAATATTTGAATTGAGTATGGCATCCAAAAAAACATTTGCTTTTTTTTCATTGGGTCCCTGGGTATTATCAATTTTCTTATTCCTTGCCTTTTCTTCTTCCACTAATTCTGAAAAATAATTAATGCCTGATTGAACTTGTTTATGATGTTCAAAATGTAGAGGAATCCCCTTTTCTGCTAATTCTGCATTGAATATCTTTACCGTTTCCAAAAATGTCAACTCTTCTATTCTCTGATTTCTTTTCACAAAGATGAAAGCATCACGTTTCTGGTCTTTTATATAACAAATTGTACTTTGATATAATTCTTTATCTCTTCTTCCAACCCTCGAACGGAGAGGTATATTTTTAATTTGTTTGAATAAAGCAGGATGGTTTTCTTTAATATCCCGTATATACATGAGGTAAACTAATTTTTCATCTTTTTCTTCTTCAATTTGTTTATCAAACAATCCAAATGATTCAATCTGTTCATCAGGTGAATAAATTTGGCTGTCTTCACCCAAGGCGGCATGAAATGCCTGTAATTTCATTATTGCTTTTTTTTCTAGTTCAATATCATTGTTAACCTTAGCTGTTGGATAAAAATTGAATACATAAATTTCATCAGCAGTAGAGCCAATCCTATTTACCCGCCCTATACGTTGCATTAATCGAGTGGAATTCCAAGGAGTATCATAATTTACAATCACATTCGACCGATGAAGATTTACGCCTTCTGCCAATACTTCAGTGGTCAATACTATATTAAAATCATTCTCCTGTTGCTCTTTTGGTAAGTTTGCATCAAAGTTTTTACGAACAATAGGCATTTTATCTTTTCGATTTTTACTATCAATAGATAAGATTTTTTCTTTAATATATTTAGGTAGCTCTTTTTCTAAATAAGTCGTGGTTTCTCTACTTTCAGAGAAAACTACTAACTTGGATTGCAAATTAATCTTTTTGCTTAGAAGTCTATTTTGCAAATAATATACAAAAGTAGTTAGTTTAGGGTCTTCTTCAACATTGCCCCATTCTCTAACAAGTTTTTTTAGTAATGCAAGATCATGTTCTAAACCCAGTAAAAAATCATATTCAAAATCATCTGGTTCGCAAATATCAATGGTCGGATCGGCAATAGAATTTTCAATAATCAAATCCATTAATTCATCTTCTCTGTCTTCATTAATCATTTCTGATACAGGTAAATTTGGCGCAATATAAATTTTCCCATTCTCAAACATTTTTACCATAGCCTCTGTAGCACTTGTGAAGCGAGAAAGTGATTGCTTAAACGCATAAAAGCTACTATCAATTCTTTTTACAAGCAGTGTTTTCATAATTTTAGCTAATTGCTCAGAAATTCGGTCTGCTTGCTTGTATTTCTTCTTTTTATATGGTTTTAAAAAAGCTATTGCCTGATAACGATAATACTTTAATCCTTGTGAATTGCCCAAAATAAAAATTGTTTTATCGTACAATTCATCTAAAACAGGTTCAAGTTCATAAAGAATCTTTTCTGGTTTTTTTACCTTTGGAAATTTGATTCCTTGTTTTTCAAGGTCTCTAGAATAAAGTTCATGTGCGATTAAATCGCTCCTTGTTCGACGCACAGTAAGTGGTTCAATCACTTTTACTCTTATTTTTTCATAAATGCGCTTGACACCTTCCTGTACTTTGGCTATATCCGGCTCTTCTTTTAATTTTCGATAAGTATCAATTTGTTGGCGGAAGAAGTTCTGAAGATTTCCAATTTCTAATGTTGAATTTTTACTGTCTTGGAACAAATATGTTTGATTAGCAATATCTTCCGGCTTATTATTTAACGGAGTTGCAGAAACTAAAATCACTTTTTTAGAAATAATACTTCCATCCGGTAAAATTCTTCTTGTGGGCGTTTTACAAATCTTTTGAAGGTCGTTGTACATTTCAGCAGTATCTGTACGAAATTTGTGAGCCTCATCAATAATAATCAAATCATAAATACTTGCATCGCGTACTTTATGTAAACTTCCATTCGTAATAATTTTCACATTGTCTAAATTAAATTTTTCAATTGTTTCAGTCCAATCATCTTTTAAGGTGGGTGGTACAATAATTAAGGTTCTGGAACGATATTCCGGAAAACCATTTGAGTAAAAATATTTTTTAGCGATTAATATAGAAACTATGGTTTTACCTAACCCGACAACATCAGAAAGGAAAAATCCATCATGCTTCATCATTTTCGCAAAACCATCATTTACCGCATCAATTTGATAGGATAATTTTTTAAATCCTTTGGGCAAATTCGATATGGAGTTAGGATCAAATTCGATACTTTTGCCAAAATATTCGACTAAAAACTTCAGATAGACTTCATAAGGTGTATAACTGTCATTTAAATAGGTCTCTTTTTGAAGTTTTTCCATGTTATCAATATCAACAGGAACGGACTCATCCCAAAGTTTGTCAAACGTTTGCGTTGCAAATTCAATATCAGAATTTTCTCTTAATTCTACATTGAATTCAAAGTTTTTAGACAAACCAGCACCTGTAAGGTTACTTGAACCGGTTATAACAGAGCCGTATCCATGTTCATGTTTTTCCTTTTCTCGGAAAATATAAATTTTAGCATGAATATTTTGTTTAGGATGAATTCTAATTTTTACTTTACCTGTCAAAATATCCTGTATCAATTGAGTCATCCCATCTTCAACCAATTTATCATATTTAGCTCCCTGTATATTCTTTTTTATTCCCTGAAAAAAATCTTCTTGAGCTTTTTCTGCATCTCCATTAAAAAGTAAACCTTGTTGATTGGCTTGATGTACTAAAGAGTCAATATTAATACCGACTAATATTCTAATTTCTTGGGCATTTTCTACAAATTTGCGAATTTGAAAATACCCCGAAGCTCGAAAATACCCTACTAAAGCATCTAAGAAATAGATGTTTTTGTACATAAATAGACCTTCTATTTTCTTTAGAAGCGTGTTTTGATCTTCATTTGTAAAAAATTTAGTATTCATAGCTTTGATAATACTATTTTTAGTCCTTCTGCCAAAAAATCTAAATTTCTTAGAGGAAGTCCTAATTGTTTTCTTTTGTTTCTAATATATTCTCCAAATGAATTCATTTTATTACTTTTTTTGTATGAACTCTCAAAGCTATAAATAATATTTCATGCTATAAATTAGAATTTATGGTTTTATTTACTTTTCAGATTTTTTGCTTCCTTCTGCAACCTTACCACCTCTCCCATATTCTGTCTTGCTTGCTCCATCTTCTCGACTTGTTCTTTCACCAATCGTTCGTATTTCTCCACTTGCTTGCGAATGAGAGCAATGCTATCTTGATATTCAAACTGCCTTTCAAGCCTATCAATATTGTTTTCGGTTGCCTGTCCTTGCATTTTGATATAGCGATATTTTAGGTCATTGTCCTTGTATTGACTGATTGTTTTTCTTTGATTGTAAATAGCAAACGACAGCATCAAGATGACTATGCACATACCTATCAATGAAAAGAAAACCTTGTTTGAGCCAATGTCAATCACATGGTGATGATTAACCTTAGTCGACTTTCTGACTTCTTCAATCAGATTTTCAAACCGCTCTGTCATAGCATGTACGGCTGTCATATCAACCTGCGCCGACTCAATCGGCTTTTCATTCCTTTGTTTCAAAGACTTTTTCAGTTCTTCAAACAGCGTATATACCGCTGATGTGTCCATTTTTTCATTGCTCATATCCGTATAATTTTAAATGTTTAGATTCTAAATCCTTTTCTCTTTTTCTTCTTTTTCAAACTTTGTTGGCGCAAATATTCCGCTTGGTCGGCATCGTAATCCGCTTGGGAGGGTTGTATATCAAACAAACCACCCAAAACGGAACCTGCCGCTTCTACGATTGAATGCTCTAGTGTATAGTTTTGGGTAGATTGCCAAATACTTATTTCCTGTTCCCTACTGTTCTGCTGTAACTGATAGTCAATCTTACTGTAACTGCATGTCCTGTCTATCTTGGAACCATTGAAAGTATAATCGTTCTTTCCGAATCGTACGCCTTGTATCTTATCCGTATCTCCATTGTAACAGAACTCTGTTGTGATACCCTGCTTCTTCAGTTCTGCCGTCAATTCTCTCCAATTCTTGCATCCGGGAATGATTGCTTTGATGGTATCGTAAATCTCATATTTCGTCTTATCCGGCTCCCTTAATCGCTCTCTTTTCACATTTTCTTTGCCCGAAGCAATATACAATCCGTATTTCTTTGTCAGTTCCATACAGACTTTCGTACTCCTGAACTTTTCATTCCGGTCGGTAATTCGTTTACCATCATTATCTATTCGATTTATCACCAGATGAACATGCGGATGGTCGGTATCGTGATGCCGGGCAATAATGTATTGGGTATTCCCGTATCCCATCTTTTGCATGTACTCCAGTGCTATGCCTACCATAACCTTATCCGTTAACCTCTCTTTGTCCTGCATGGAAAAATCCAAAGAGATATGGGCAACCGGCTTAACTATTTTCGGATTCATCTTGTTTTGGGTGATAAAGCTATGAGTAATGGAATCCTTATCTTTCAGACGCACTCCTTCGGCATAAAGTAATTGGGCTTTGTTCTTATCCAGAACATAACCCACTACTCCCCTAAACCCTCTCCCCTGTACTATCTTAGCAACCATCTTCAATCCGTTTGATGATGTTATCCAATCCTTTCATCGTATCCATACAATTTCGGTGGGCTTCCCCGTATCCCGCAGCATTAGCCTTGCGTGCAATCTGATTTACGTTGTTTGCCATGCCTGAAAGCTGTCGTATTTGCCCCATCAGTTCGGATGATAACCGCTCCTTTACCACACTCGACTGAATACAGTTACGGATATATTCGCTTCGGGTAATACCCGCCAAACGTGCTTTGGATTTAAGTGAATAGTATTCTTCCGTTGCCATTTTCAGGGTTACTTTGTATCCCTTCTTTTCGGCAGTTTCTTTTCTGGGTCTACCGTTTTTATTCTTGTTTTTTATCGTGTTCATACGTGTTCTTTTTACTGTTAATAAATGAGACCGGTGGGATGTTTGCCTCGCAGAGCAAGGTTTTCGTCAGACGAAAACACAAACTTGCTCCCTCAAGAAAATAAAAACAGCCCGCTTTTCTTATCGTTTACCGTTTGAGTCCTACACTCTTCTTTTTTACCTCCGGTGTCGCCTTCTTTTTTTGACATAAATAGTCATTCAAGTCTTTATACTCTGTGTATTTAGTTGACCTGTTATATACAGTAGAGCAGGTTGAGTCTATCAACTGAGTTGCCTTTCGCCCTGCTTCGTCATTATCCAGACAGGTATAAACATCCTTGTGCGATTTTATGAAGTCCATCGCCTTGGACACGTTCGCTACCGAATTAAGGATAACGGCATCGTGTTTGGTTTGCTTCACGTTTTGGTAGTGTCATAATTTGACTGAAAGATAGTATCTTTGCAAAAAACCATGATACATTCAGAAGAAATTCATTGTCCCTGTTGCAATAGTAATAATTTGCAAAAAAACGGGAAAAGTTACACCGGCGAACAACGTTGGCACTGCAACGAGTGTAAAAAATATTTTCAGCGTTCCTGTCGCCATAATGCTCGAAAGCAGGGAATAAGGGATACGATAATTGAGATGACGCTTAACGGCAGTGGCGTTGGAGATATTGGGCGAGTGCTTAAAATCAGTAAGGATACGGCAGTTGCCTTATTAAAAAAAAACGCTACACGTTAACCCTTGTTTCATCACAAGACAAGAGCAACAAATGTTTGACTGTCTTGATGTTGAGACAGTATTTAGTGGAGAAATGGATGAATTTTGGAGTTTTGCGGGTAACAAAGGCAATCAACGTTGGACGTGGTATGCCATAGAGTGCAGGTCGGGTTGTATTCCGGCTTGGCATAACGGCAAACGCACGGACAGGGATTTTTTGATCTTATGGAACTCGTTGCAAATATTTGATATGGCCAAATATCACACAGACGATTGGGGAGCGTATTCAAAGTACATTCCGCCTGACAAACTTCGTATCGGCAAGGATAAGACATGGAAAATTGAGCGAAAGAATTTGAATTTCAGAACTCACTTGAAACGCTTGAATCGTAAAACGATTTGTTTTTCCAAAAACGAAACGGTTCATGATAATGTTACAGGGATGTATATCGAAAGATATTATTACAAAAATGGAACATACGGAAATAATATTTTCAGTTGATTTATGACACTACCCACGTTTTGTAGTGTGAGACACGAAAGGAAATTCCAAAAACCTTCGAAGACTATACAAGTGTTTCGGTCGTTTCGAACGGTTGTAATCTCTTTGGGTGGAATACATCCCTTGAAACCCGACGGATTACTTAACTCATACCCATCTTTGTCATTCCTTAAGCCTACCCCAAAATAGCTTCTGCCATTTATCCGGTAATGGATTTCCTTACAGTATAAGTCTGCCAGCTCCCTGTCAATCTTGCGTTCCCTGACAAAGTCTATCAATGCCGGATGAGTAATCGGGAGAATTTCCAGAACGAACAGGCTGGATTCATTACCGGAGTTTGGAATAGAATCGTTTATGTTATCCCGGTGAAAAGAAAAAGTAGCTGTTTCTATACCTGCACTTGCATACTTCTTTTCCAACTTGGAAGCTGCCTCATGGAAAGAGATGTTCTCCATTTTCATCACAAGGTCGATGATAGAACCACCTTCTCCTGAACCAAAGTCTCGCCATAGATTTAAGTAATAATCTACTTTGAAACTCGGATGATTCTCTTTCCTGAATGGAGAACAATACATTCCCCCTTGTCCGTTTTCCCTCTGGGGCATAATCCCCAATCCTCCGAGATACTCCCGGATGCTTATTTGTTTTATATCCTGTAGCGCCATAATTTTGATTTTGTTGTTGTTTTGTTGTGAAATGAAGATATTTACCTGTAAGATAAAAAGTTACAGCATCAACAATCTCACAACAAGACGGATTCTTGTTGCAGGTTTTCTCTACAAACCATTTTTTGTTGTGCTTTTGTTGTATGATTGTTGTGATAGTGTATTTACTGTGTATCCTTGTTTTAACTGTTAAATACAACATTACAACAGGATTTTATCTACTACATCCTTCGTAATT
>SNRY01000492.1_pt1 | contig 13123 bp, 9 predicted proteins | sample 4693421 | NCBI WGS metagenome assembly SNRY01 (sample SAMN11003215, study PRJNA524138) | termite gut metagenome | isolation source: Bacteroidetes bacterial symbionts from single cell of protist host amplifed... | host: Streblomastix strix ... | reverse complement strand
GCACAAACCCAAATGTTCCAATAACCAGAAAAATAAGTGTCAGCCCTACAATGGCAACACAATTTATCATAGGATTGAATAGCACAACGTTTGCATATTCAGGTGTTCCCGCATATACGACTGCACGAGTAAGGTCAAGACAATAGGTCATCGGCATAAGGCGGTTCAATATCAGTAAAATGCCGTGTGAATTGCTGATTGGAATGATAGCGCCGGAAAGAAACATCTGGGTCATAGCAAGCACCATGACAACCATATTTGCTGTTTTATTACTCTTGATAAGTCCGATTATCAGCATTGCAAAAGCTCCGGCAGCAAGACACATCAGCGGCGAAAGCGCCAGAATTAGCACAAGTTGTCCGAGCGATAGCGTAATTCCCATGGCAAGTCCCACAATCAGTGTGCCAACCATACCGAGTATTCCTCCAAACGAGGAACCGAATATTTTACCAATGACAATGGAATAGTGGGAGACGGGAGCAATCATCATCTCTTGTGTGAAGTCCGTTGCGCGGTCTTCAACTAATGAAGTAAGTCCCTGTGTAGTAAACAGAAACAACATATTGATCAACATGCCGACCAGCATAAATTGTCCGTAGTCGAAGTTGAGACCGGCTGTCATATTTTGCGCTAAACTGCCACCTAACATACCCATCATCACTATCGGCATAGCTAAGCTCATAATCAATCCGAACGGAGATTTGATAGCGAGTAAAATATCTCTTGCTACTATGGTGATAACGGCGTTTAATTCGCGAGAAAACCGCGATGTTTTGTTTTGTAATGCTATTGTGTTCATGCTGCTTTTCCTCCCGAAACAGTAAGATATTCAATGTATGCGTCTTCGAGCGTTGGCTCTTGGATTTTTAGTACCGATAATTTAGTGTTAAGTCGTGCGATTATTTCCTGCGCTGTCACATCTTGATAGGGAACAATGATATGTTCTTCTATTTTGTGAAACATTCCCATATCCGAAAGTTCGTCCATAAGTTGTCTTCTGTCGTCTGCATCTAAAATCAGTTCCTGTTTAAGCAAGCTTTGTTTCATTTCGTCCGGCGAACCATTGATGGCAACTTTACCATTATTGATAATACATACTTTATCAACGTGCTCACATTCATCTATGTAATGCGTAGTCAAAAAGACGGTTGTGCCATTTTCGTGCCGCATATTGTTTATATATTCCCAAAGGGTTCTACGACTTAGAGCGTCTAATCCTGTTGTCGGTTCATCAAGGAAAAGAATGGACGGTGTGTGCATCAAACTGCGAACTATTTCAAATTTACGCTGCATCCCGCCGGACATCTTTTTGATGGGTTTGAATAACGCATCCTTTAGTCCTACAATTTCCGCCAACTCCATTACGCGATTTTTATAAGCGGCAGGCATCATACGAAATGTGGGTCTGTAGCTGAACATCCCATACAAACAGGCGTGAAAACGAATATTCTCTTCTGCCGAAAGTTGCAAGTCCAAACTTGGCTGCTGAAAGATAATACCCACCTTTTCGCGTGCTTTTTTGGCTTCATTTTCTATATCGAAGCCGACGATTTTTATTTCTCCGCTTGTTTTGCCGAGTGTCGTTGTCAAAATAGAAATGGTCGTTGTTTTCCCAGCACCATTGGGTCCGAGAAAGGCAAAAAACTCCCCTTCGTTTACCGTGAAACTGATGTCGTCCACCGCATTGTTGCTTGCGTTTTTGTAACGCTTAGTCAAATGATTGACCCTAATTACAGAATTATCCATCTGTTGTACTTATTAAACTAATACTGCTAACTATTTTCTAAGATTGCTCTCTACTGATGAAGACAGATAAGCGGAGAAAATATTTTATTTCCCCCCGCAAATTATGAAAAATTATCACTCTTTTCCGCCTGACATAATCCCTGAATTTTCATCCTTGTTCTCCATTCTTCGGTTGACACCTTTAAATTGTTTGCCGAAATCCAGATTCCAAGTAAAGCGGACGGTGATTTTTTGCTTCATTCCATCGTTCCACGCATCCGAAACAACCGGGTTGAGCGATGAGAAGTTCTCGCTTTTCATCTTCATCTTAATTCCCAATGGATTCATGGAACCCACTAATGCCGACCAGTTTTTCTGCTTGTACCCTATCCCGACAACGCTCATCATCGTACTTGTAGCGCCCTGCTCACCATAAAAATAGTTCAACTGAGGTACACTGGCGGTCATGATGGTGGCATTCCAGTTTTTATAATACCCGTCTATGCCTATGCGTAACGAGGTCATATCAAATGTGTGGGAATAGTTATTGCCGTTGCTGACGAAATGCGAAAATCGCGGAGCAATGGAAATGCTGAGGTAATTTTTCCACGGTTTCAGCTTTAGGGTCGGCTCCGCACTCAGGGTTTGGAAATTCTTTTGATTTCCATACGTCCGTACAAACACGTCGTTTTCGTACAAAACCGATTCCATCACCGGATTAAACTCATAATTGTAGCCCAACAGCAAATCAATCGAAACTATTTTTTGGTTGAACCCAACACTCAGGCTTTGCGCCAATGTTTGAAACGATTTCAGGTTGGGATTGCCGCGCCGCACCTGCAAAGGGTCAATCTGCTGCTCAACGTCGTTGAGGTAAGCCAGCGAAGGAATCGTATTTTGCAGATTCACACGGTAACGGAAATTCCAATCGCTATTCGGCGCAAAAGTGATGCGTGCCGAGGGCAGCAGGGCGAATCTTTCCGTCGTGTTTCCCTTTTGGCTGAAATAAAACCGTTCACCCGCAAGGTTTGCCATGTATCCCCATTTGCCGTGTTTGAGTTGGTATTCGGCATAGACGTAACTTTCTGCTTGAACCATAGACACATCGGCGTCCACCGTTCCGCTATACTGATTTTCGGTATATGCTTGCGTATGTTTCACGCCTCCGGTAAATACGCCGACATTGGTACGCTTTTCGTAAATACCCTCCGCTATCAGCGAATATTTATTCCCGGAAATAGTTGAATACAAATCCGTTAGCCTATTATCTGACTGCGTTTCGTTATAAGTGCGTGAATAATCCGATTTAATTTGCGTGCCAACTACGTTGAAAATCAGCAGTTGATTATTTTTCAGGTTACGTTGAAAATAGAGGTCTAATGCCGGAATCCGATTCCTTTCGCTTGCGTGGTCGTATATAGAGAAAGTATCATGTGCCATGATTAGCGTACTGTTGCGGTCGTTTATTGAGTAAGGCAATTTTTCTAAACTATAACGGAGACGGGCATTGAAAAAGTATTTGTCTTTCTCCGTCAGGCTATAATTAACCGTTGTGTTCAGCAAGTGTTTGATCGTATGCGTCGGTTCGCCGGTTTCGATACGGTGCAGTTCGCGGTCAGGGAACACAAAACGTTCATCGTAGTTTCGCATTTGGTCAATATTTTGATAGGCATAATCAGCATTGGCTGAAAATTCCGACTTCCCGAGGTTGTACTGGAACGAGAGGCGGTCCTGCGATGATTTCCAATCTAAGTGTGAGCCTGCCATGCCTTTCACATTGCCGCCCGATTCTGTTTTTTGCGTAGTAATATAATCAATCACGGCGGCAGCTTTTCCATAGCGTGCACCCGGGTCTTCGTGATATTCAATACGTTGGATATCAGTAGGTCGCAATGCCGAAATTTCTGCCCGGGTAACCTGTACGCCGTTAAGCCGCAGTTGCACTTCGCCGCTGCCGCTGGTCGAAACATTTTCGGAAATCGGGTCGATATAAATACGCGGCAGTTGCATTTTTTGCAGCAGGTCGATGCCACCGGTCGAAGTTCTTACCTGCGTTTCGGACGGCAACACAAGCATCCGGTCGGCTTTCTGGATGACGGAACGCGCTTGAATGGTCACTTCTTTCAACGTAACAGTCGATTGTTTCAGCAATATATTCGTGAAACTATCTTCATTTCCCTGATTGAGAGGAGTGTATAACGTTTCGTAACCCAAATACGAAGCCGAAAGCAAATAACTGCCCGCAGGGACGTTTTTAATTTCAAATGCGCCTTCAAAGTCGCTGCTTGCCCCCGATACAAATGTAGAATCGGATTTTAACAACAATACATTGGCATATTCAATGGGGTTGTGGTTTGTTGCATCGGAAATTTTTCCTTTGATGCTTGTGTTTTGTGCAGAAACAGTTTGTATGACTGCTAAAATTCCTGCAAATACGAATAAAATTACGCTTTTCATTGTGTTTAATTTTTTATTTTGTTACCGATTATTTATGAAAAACTCTTTTAGATACTTACCGTTGGATATGTATCTACTTATGCAGACAAACCGGAAGAAAAAAAATTTTATGATTTGGTAAAAAACGGATATTTCTTTACAAGGAATATTGTTTATCGTTGATAATCAATGATATTATTGCAAAATATCTTGATATAATCCTGCCAATCGTTTGCGTAGATGCAAGACGGCGTAATGTTTTCTTGAAAGTAAAGTATTGACGGGGACACCGGTTGTTTTGGATATATCTTTCACCGGAATGTCGTCCAATTCGGTCAGTTCAAATATTTCCCGCTGTTCCGGCGGCAATTCCGAAAGGGCGCTTTCCAATTCCGTCCAGACTAATGAACGTAAATATTCCGTTTCGGGTGATGGAGTTGTTTCCTCGTTGCTGAACAAAATATCCGAAAAATCCTTTAACACATTGTCGTCGTTTTCCTGATCCTGGTACACAGGTATGGATTCTTCACGTTTTTTTGTTCCATGATTGATAATTGTATTCCGGGTCACTTTATATAACCACGCTGTCACCTGTTCAATCGGGTTCAACGTATTTTCGGCAGCTTTTATCAATTGATAAAAAACATCTTGTAGAATATCTTCCACATCTTCCTTATTTGAAACCCGTTGCCGGATAAAGGCTTTCAGACGTGGTTGATATTCTGCAATCAGTTTTGCGATATTTTTTTGTTCGACAGGCTTATTCATTTTCTTTTTTCGACTCATTATCAAAGTCAAAACCCCTTGCGCCGAAAAAATCGTATCCGTGACCATGTCCAAAACCACGTCCGAACTCATTTCTTTTCTTAATAAACTCATTTCGTTCTTCGGGTGTCATTTTCGCCCATTTTTCGCGGATAGGATTTTTCCCGAATCCGCCGCCGCCACGTATTCCTATACTGTCTCTAAATCTACTACCCAGCCCGCCAAAGAGAATACGTGCAAGTGCAAGCAAAACTAAAGCCTGCCAAAAATTGATAGCTGTAAGCCCAAAAATACTTGGAACTGCGATGTTCCACAGCAGCATAACGGCTGCACTGAATCCGGCAACGATTGCCAGTCCTAATAATAGGTGTTTGAAAAAATGTACTTTCATATCCTTTTTATTTAAATGATTTGTTTTGAGATTGCTCTCTATTTAGTAAGACAAATGAGTGAGAAAAATATTTTAGGGATGGGCAAAAAAAATAAAATAATTTGCATACAATCTTTCTTAATTTTTAGAAAACTCTCCGGATGTCTGTTTTTCTTTCATATTCGAAACTGTTAGAAAGAGATACATTACTCTTTCCTAATTCGTTTAAGCACGGGATGTACCAAAAAGAAGCAGGTGGCAATTAACAGCCCGCCCAGTAAAAAAGGGGCTCCGGGAAAATACATGGGTGCTTTTTCCGAAGTGGCGTACGAAAACAGAAAAGTCATTATCGGTGGACCTATAATGGAGGCTAAGCTCATCAGACAAGTGAGCATGCCTTGCAGTTCGCCTTGTTCGCTCGGGTGCGCCTTGCCGGCTATTATGCCGTTTACGGCGGGGTTACATATAGCACCTATGGCATAGGGAATAATAATGGCATACATCATCCAGCCTTGGCTGGCAAAAGCAAATAAGGGCATCCCTATGGCGAGTAAGCCAAGACCAATGTAAGTGCTTTTAACCGGACCTAAGCGGGGTTGTGTTATGCGTATAAGCCCTCCTTGCACCACAGCCATCATCACCCCTATAAAACCTAATGAGTAGCCTATTTGCGCCTCGCTCCAATTAAATGACTCCTTAGTAAAAAACGTCCATACCGACTCTATCGCATGACTTGCCACATTGACCACAAACACGGTGGCAATTAATCCGCCAATGGCAATGTATTTCTTTAAGTTTTTCATTGCCCCGAAAGGGTTGGCGCGTTTCCAGTCGAACCGTCGCCGGCTGCTCATCTGCAAACTTTCAGGCAGTATAAAGTACCCGTAAACAAAGTTGAGCATGCTAAGGGCGGCGGCGGCAAAAAACGGTACGCGCGACCCGAAATGTCCCAATAAACCACCTACCACCGGACCAATAATAAAGCCCAACCCAAAGGCTGCCCCTATAAGCCCAAGGTTTTGCACCCGCTTTTCGGGGGTGCTTACATCCACAATGTAAGCCGATGCGGTGGTGGAACTGGCTCCACATATTCCTGCTATTAACCGTCCGGTAAACATCCATGCGATATTAGGGGCAAAAGCCATCAACAAGTAGTTGATACTAAGTCCGAATAGCGAAACCAACAGTACGGGACGCCGACCAAAGCGGTCGCTGAGGTTACCAAGCACAGGGGCGAAAATAAACTGCATAATAGCATACGATGCCATTAGCCAACCACCGTATCTCGATGCGTCGCTTATTGTTCCGTGAATAAGTTCTTCTATCAGTGTGGGCAGTACGGGTAATATAATCCCTAAGCCGATAACATCCATCAGCAGGGTAATAAATATAAACGTTATTGCGTGTTGCTTATTTTTTGACGTTGCTTTCATCTTCTAAGTAGTTATTTGATATATTATTTTCTTTTGTTAAATTTCGGAGGAATGAACGTAATCAATTGATGATGCAAAATTACGGGGTGCTTTAGAAATAAAACAACTACATTTGACACAAAAATAGTCGTAAAAGATTTTTCATGAAAAAAGACAAACAGCAAACAATACCGAATGTCCTGATAAGCCTTGCTCATTTATTGGGGACGGAAGTAAAAAACAGAAGATTGGAAATCCCTGAAAAATTTGGTAAGGGTTATTGCGCCGGATTTGTTTTTAATGAACATATCCGAATGTTAATCCCTAATTATGAACTAAATGAGGGCTTGGTTGTTGAAAATCCCGACATCAATGCTCATGGGAGAATGATACTTTTTAAATTTCAAAATATTCTCCCTAAAACAGAAACAGTAAAGGCAGGAAAGCAATTAAAGGCAATACCTTCGGTTTTAATTGCAACCAGTCGTATTAATACCGAAGTCATTATTTCAATTGATACAAATCCGGCGGCTATTAATATAGAAGTGGATGCAAATTATTTGAGCGGACTATTTGACTTGTCGGAAAAATCGCCGGTTTTACAAAGCCTGTTACAGAATACGCAGCCCTTACTATTCGAACAAATGATTTATCCTTCTTTACAGAAAATTGTGGATGAAATTGTGTCTGAACCGGTGGATGAAACGTTTGAACTGTTTTTTCTGAGGATAAAGGCAGAAGAACTGATTTGCAGACTATTAATGGAACTGGAAAAGCGGGATGAAACACATCTTTATGCGTTAAACATTCATGATATACAAACCATTTACAAAGTAAAAGAGCAAATGCTTGAACATTTGGAAACACCGCCGGTTATTAAAGAATTGGCAGTTTGTGCTACTATGAGTCCATCCAAACTAAAACGGTTATTCAAACAGATTTTCGGCAACCCCATTTTCAGTTATTATCAAGAATTCAGGATGAAAGAAGCCGCCCGTTTGCTGAAAGAGGAAAAGCTATCTGTTTCAGATGTGGGTTACGGGCTGGGCTTTACCAACCTAAGCCATTTTTCAAGAGTCTTTAATAAACATACCGGGATGAAACCGAAACAATATAGCCGGTCTAATTCCTGACTTCGACACTTTTCGCATTTGATTTTTTTCGGCTTGGATGTGGATTTATCTTATTTTTCAATCCATTCCACAATCTTTTCCGACAGCGGGTCAATCTTAGGTTCTGCAAAGCCTACCCAATCTCCTTGTTCATCAATCATGAACTTTTGAAAGTTCCATGTAACGGGAGCGTCCTGCTTACCGTTCAACTTCTTTTGAGTAAGCCATTCATAGAGAGGAACGATATCATCACCCTTTACCGAAATCTTGGACATCATGGGAAAAGTTACGTTGTATGTTGATGTGCAGAAAGCAAGAATCTCCGTATTGGTACCCGGTTCCTGTGCGCCGAAATTATTTGCGGGAAAGCCGATAATAACGAACTCCTTATCCTTGTATTTCTCGTATAATGTTTGGAACTTTTCGTATTGAGGTGTTAAGCCGCATTTGGAAGCCACATTTACGACCAATACCTTTTTACCTTTGAAAGTTGATAGATTAAGGTCGTTGCCTTCGATAGTTTTCACTGTAAAATCGTGAAAGTTTTTGTTTTGCGCTGTTCCGGGTTGTGTATAAATTACCGCCATACTAATGAAAGCTAATAATGTCTTTGCATAATAGCTTTTGAAAATCATTTTTCTTTTCATTGTTTCATTTTATTTAATATCTGTTTTTTATTTTGGCATCAAGATACGTTCAAAGAGTCTTCTATGACATTGCTCCGGTGTTTCTTCACTACATAGGAAATATGCACCGTCAAAACTTCCGGCTTTATATTTTTGAGAATTGCTATTTTGTATCTTTCAACGCCCGCAATCTTAACAACGCCTCGATGTAGTAATAATCCGCATAGGTTAGCGGCACATCTACTTCCGAATTAGCAAGAAGATGTCCTACGGAATGTTTCAGTACAAAATTACCGTTTGTGCCCTTTTCTGCAAAATATTCAGGTGACGATAAGGTACGTATCTGCGCCTCGGCAACCTCTAAATAACTTTTTGACAGGGTTTCATCTACATAACCGCTTAATTCGATCAGTGCCGAGGCGATGATAGCTCCAGCCGAGGCGTCACGTTTGGCATCGGGTATGTCGGGTGCATTAAAATCCCAATAAGGGATCTTATCGGCTGGTAAGTTGGGATGATTGAGGATGAAAGCCGCAATGTGTTGAGCTTGCTCCAGGTATTTCGAATCTTGCGTCTCACGGTAAGCAACAACAAAACCATACAATCCCCAGGCTTGTCCGCGTGCCCAAGCGGATTCATCCGCATATCCCTGATGCGTATTCTTCTTTTCAGCCAGCCCGGTAGTCGTATCATACGAAACAACGTGATAACTGCTGTAGTCGGGACGAAAATGATTCTCAATCGTCTTATCGGCATGGGAAATACAGATATTCCGATATTTAGGGTCACCGGTGACTTTGGATGCCCAGAATAGAAATTCCAGATTCATCATATTGTCAATAATCACGGGAAATTGCCATTTATCCCCATTGTAGTCCCACGACTTGATGCAGCCAATAAGCGGATTAAAGCGGCTGGCAAGCGATTCGGCTCCGGTCAGCATAATACGTTGGTAAGCGGTATCGCCGGTGAGCCTGAACCCGTTGCCAAAGCTGCAATAAAGCATGAATCCAAGGTCGTGTGTGCCTTTATTGTATTTTTCTTTTTCAATACGCGCTGTATAGTTTTTGGCATACTCCAGCATTGCTGGATTATGGCTGTATTCGTAGAGATACCACAAAGAACCCGGCACAAAACCACTCACCCATCCTCTGGAGGAAGTGGTAGCCAAATTGCCATTGGCATCAATCGTTTGAGGTAGTTTATCCGGTTGATCAATCAGCGAAACTGCCATGAGTTCGTATTGTTGCAATGACTGATTAAGCCGGTCATCAATAAGTTTGCTTATAGGCTGTGTTTTCAGGCTAAAAGTACAGGATGTGATACCTATAGCTAAAAGAGCTGTCAAAAGAGAATTTTTCATTTTTTTTATTTTTTGTATATAACACTTATTTTACAACTTCCTTTGAGTTCTTGCTTTTTATGGGTCAACGTAATGCGATAAAGCCGGTTGCCCCATGTACTGAGAAGCCGTTGGTCGGTTACACTTACTTCTTCCACAACCACAAATAATTGGGATTTATCATACGCTAACTCCACCTGTTTCTCTGCATCGGTTAATAGTATTTTTCCGGGTGCATTGGCGTCAGGCTTGATGCAGGTCATCAAATGCCATTTGACAGGTTCTGTACATTCTTTCAGTGAATACACATCTTCGATATCTACTTGTTGACTACGATTGAGCGTTAAATGGCGTTTCCACGATTCTACTTTGGCGTTTTCGGGATATGCTTTGGCAATGTCTAAGGAAAAAACAACTTTTTTATTCGAGGTGGAATAGGATACATTTTTTGCTGCGAATTGACGCCCCGGCGACTGCTGCACTCCGTTTATTGTCGGTAGGTTGTGATAAGCCGACTGCATAGTCCATATCTCATACCTTTGAGAGCTAAATGTTTTAGCCGTGTAGGTTTCTACTCCAATATCAATCAGCACCGGTTTTCCGTCGGCATAAACCACAAAATTACCTATGTCGTTATGATTATGACTTTCTGCATTGTGTCCTCCTTTGGCTACCAAGTACAAGCCTTGGGAGGAGTGAGCATGTGAACGAGCAATGGCAATTTGCAAATCAGGAAACCAAACCTCTCGTGATAAAGGTGCATCCGCTTTTCCGCTCATCTCATTGATATGGAACAATGCCGGCAGTTGGCGACCCAAAGAACCACCGGATGCCTTTTTGCCGAATTGTTGACGTTCGGCTAAATAGCCTGCAAATTGAATCATCGTTTCATCATGAATAGATTGTCCGTAGCGGTAAACCAAGTCTGCCGACGGATGAATGACAGCACCGGCATCGGCAAAGTTGACATAATAATCGTCAGCGATATGTACCTTATAGATGTAACTCCCGATATTCTTTATCAGAGGTTGGTCAAAGATATTGACCTGTCCCTTGCTTGCCAAATACAATAATTCCAAACAATCATACAACGATGCTCCTGCCCTGTCCCAATAACCCGGTCCTTCATCGCACCCACCGTCAGCCGGATAGGGATTCACAAAATGATCCAGGCTTTGCATAATACGATAAACGGCATCAAGTCGTCGTTCGGGATTCGTGTCGCACAACAAAACAACGGTTAGCCAATTGGAACATATCCACGGCGTCCAATTATTTAATGATTCCCTATGAAACCCCATCCAATTATAATCGGTCTTAAGGCAGGGAATAATAATCCGTCTTTCCAATTCATCCGTTATTCGCCGGTTGATAACAGGAGATACCTTTTCTAATTTATCTTTTAGTAAATAATGGGTCCAAGCAAGCACAGCACCTGTTTCTGCGTCAAAGAGATCGACATATTTATTCGCAAAGTCGGGCAAGGATTCGCGCCCGTTATGAGCAGGCACTCCCCACCAGCTCTCTTCACAGATTACCCAAATGCCGTTGATAATGTCGTCGATAAAACGTCCTTTATCTTCAAACAATTCGCCCAACACCAATACGTTTAACTTATTTCTGCGTCCGAAGGATATGCTTTCGAAAACACTCCGGTTGCCCGTACGTTTGAATTGCATAAACTCGGTAGCTTTCAACTCGCCCCAGGAAGTGCCTAAGAGCTTTTCAGCTTCCACAATATAAAGATGTTTGAGCGATTCGGGTACCTGCTCCCATCCTTTCTTGCCGGCTTCAGGATAAGGCTTAAACTGCTCCTGCGAAACTAATACCTGTTGTAAACTTGCTTTAGAATATTTTTGCGTCAAGTAATTCCTTTCCTGCGCCCATCCTTCTATAAATAGCACTAAAGAAAAGAGGCAAACGATACTAATCTTTGTCTTCATACTGATATATCATATTTTCCACTTATTAAGCATACAAATGTACATAAAAATATTATTAAAATTGCATAGGTAGGTGTTTTTTCAATTCGTTTGCATACACTATTTGGAGGGCGTACCTGTATCATATATTAAGAATGTTTTCGATTCGTCCCTGGTAAAGAACCAATAGGAAGGGTAATAATCATACGTCAAAGGCTTAGGTGAACAAAAACGTTCTTCAAAGATATAAAAATTCCCAGAAATCACCTAATTTTTATCCCTTTTTCATCGCTCTCTTAGCAGTCCGCAACCCACCAGCAACGTATTCCACAGGTTTCTTGGGATATTTCTCCCCGCTTGGAAAACGGACATGAATCGGGGAAGTATCGGAGAGGAATCGGACAGAATAGGGACAGAACCGTTTAGCATACACATACAGAAAGGGATTCATACGGTATTGAAGGGTGTGTCAAAAGTCCTCTAATTTCCAGAAACCTTATCTCATGGTCAAATTTATTTTACGAAAGTAGAACGAAAAAAATAAAAAGAATTTATTTTTCCAAAAAAAGGTTTTGTTTACAAAAACAATCCTATCTTTGCACCATTAATAAAAAACACTCTGCAAATTCTTCACACTTAGAGAAAAAGAAGTTGTTACGGATTTCGGAATTCCCATCAATACCATCAATAACTCCCAATAGGCATGATAACATTATTGCATAATTGACAATCAATTATTGGGTTTTATAAATATGTCTTTTCATTAAATATTAGTATATTAAAACAACACTTAGCTATACACGAAGTACATGTATAACATTATCCAATTAAATGACAAGCAATCATTAGAGTTGCAAACTATTGCCAAAGAGCTAGGAATACAAAAAACGGATTCATTTAGTAAAGAAGAATTAGTTTACAAGATTTTAGACGAGCAAGCTATTGTCGGAGCAACTAAAATAGGCGTAGAAAAAACAGCAAAAGAATATCAAGACGACAACAAGAAGAAACGTTCGCGCGTAAAGCTGGACAATAAAGAAGAAAGGAAAGTCCTTTCCGCTTCTACAGACGGAAACATCGTCAAAATGGAAGAAAAAGACACGTCCTCCAATGAGAAGCCGTTAATCAGGCAAAAGTCCCGTATGAAAAAAACATCCGAACGAAGCGAAACGAAAGAAAATATACTCGAAATACCTTTCTCTTCTCCTACTATCCCCTCCCCTACTCTCTTTTCCCCTTCCGCTTCTCAACCTGTTGCAGAAGAACCGGAACAAGAAATTGTAAACGATTTGAATCTCTCCGGCGACTTTGTCCCTATCGAAGACCTTCCATCGGAAAAGGTGGAATTACCCGTAGAGTTGTTAGGAAAATTCGAAGCCACAAAAATGGAACCCCCTGTCGGTTTACGGGCTA
>SNRY01000491.1_pt1 | contig 13125 bp, 13 predicted proteins | sample 4693421 | NCBI WGS metagenome assembly SNRY01 (sample SAMN11003215, study PRJNA524138) | termite gut metagenome | isolation source: Bacteroidetes bacterial symbionts from single cell of protist host amplifed... | host: Streblomastix strix ... | reverse complement strand
AAAACCATCCATTAAATTCGATAAAGGACAAATCTCCAAATTGGATTTGTTCCTCTGAGATATAACCCGTTTTTACGATACTAAAATCACTTGTGGAAAGTGAAGAGGGAGAACTGTGTCTGATCAGGAATTGCCTATAAACCTGAGCTTTCGTCGAACTCAGGTTAAGAAATAAATTTAGAAATGGTGGAACAAAACCAAGTAAGGTATTCTACAATAATAAGCAAGGAATAGCTTATGTTACCGGAAACAAATTTGTAATAGCCGATTATTTGTTATAAGAATTATCACAAGAAATAGTGCAGGTTAAGAAGTAAACGGTTTCTAATAAAGTAAAAAACATGAAAATTAAACCTTATCTCACATTCAAAGGTCAATGCCAAGAAGCAATAGACCTGTATTCAAATGCTTTTAAGACGAAAGCATCTGAAGTTATGCGGTTTTCAGATCTTCCTAAAAATCCTGAAAGGGTAATCCCGGAATCGCAAAAGAATTGGATTTTGCAGGCTACTATTCCTTTTGGTGATAATTATATTCGTTTGTCGGATTGTGGAGGCGATCATCCGTTAGATGAGACACCGACTGAACGTATCGCTATCAATATTGAATGTAGTGTGGAAGAAGTAAAGCATGCTTTTGCCGTTTTATCGGAAGAAGGTGAAGTTGGCATTTCGCTACAAAAAACCTTTTTCAGCCCTTGTCATGGTGTTGTCTTTGACAAGTTTGGCGTTATGTGGAATTTTGTAGCACAATAACAGCATACAAAGCTCTTTGTTATCTTTCTAAAAATGCACTGAAAGTATCAATGGCTTGGTTTATCTCACTCGTTGCAAGAACGTCGGATGATTCAAACAAAGCCAGCGTTACAGGTTTATTCTTAGCATTCTGCCTTTTCCAAAGTCCTATGACTTGTCCGTTTGCAACGATAGTCGGGCGAAAGATGCCGTTGCTTGAAATTGCTTTGCTGTGATTCTCTAAAGGCAGAACTGCTTTGCGGTCTCTGTAACTTATGATGTATTCATCAAAAGTCGGCAGTAAATAAATGGATGTATCTACACTGTTTGGCGCGTTCCCCCATGTATTGGCTGTCCAGTATGTCTCACCGTTTATTTGTTCCGCAACAAGACCGGACTTCACAGACTCCAAACCTCTTTTTGCTTCCGCTTGTAGCAACCTCAACCACCAAACAAAGTCTTGCAGTGTAGCCGGACAATGGCTCGTAAAGTACAGTTGGGCAAGTTTCGCCAATGCTTCTTCTTTATGCAGAGGTTTCGTTGACGGTACGCACTCATCCAACAAGGCATACGTATGGGATTTCCCTTGCAAAGCGCCGCTGCAAACAACGCCTTCTATTTCTGCCCGCATCATAAAGTGAATCATACGGGAAGTATCCACTGCGATTCCGGCTTCCTCTAACGCCTTTCCCACCGCTTCTCGCGTGAGGAATTTATTGCCTTCCAATGATTTTTGAATAATCCGGTTGACTTGGCTATACAATTCTTCGGTGATTTCCAGGTCGTGGTCTCTCGAACGGCTCGATGATTTAATCCTGTCCGTCGACAAAGACAACATCCAGCGGATATTTTCAGGGACTACGAAATGCCAAGTCGGACGCAAGACATGGATGCGAAGGATTTCGCCTTTGTTGAATGCTTCCTCCACCAGTTTATCCGTACTCCCCGGAAAGCGTATGCCTACAGCCCATTTTGCCATGTCATAATCTTGCGCCTGCATGGCTCCCATCCACGAAACAACATCTTTCGGCGTTTGCATAACTGTCCCTGAAAGTTGTTGGCTCATCAATCGAATATGAGGAATCTTATCCATTCTTTTGGAAATTAATAGCGACAAAAATACATTTTTATAGCAAACCTATAGTATTTAATTCTTACTTGCCCTTAATACCTCTCTTTTCCCTCCCGGCGGACCGGGGAGCCGCTCTACTGCAAAGCCCGTATCTTGCAATAATCGCCGTATGATTCCTTTGGCGCAGTAGGTAGTCAAAATGCCGGAGGTATTCATGATGCGATACAGGCATTCAAACGATTGGCGGCTCCACATCTCAGGCTGTTTATCGGGAGCGAAAGCATCGAAATAAATCACATCATAGGTTCCTGTGAGTGCGTATCGGGTGAAATTAGCTTTTATCTTATGGATGGTAAACAGGGGGGTAATACGAACTTCCGTGTTCCATGCCGTTTCGTGCAATGTACGGAACACGGGTGCATTGCTGTAGTTCAGTTTCGCTACCGTTTCCCACGGCAAGGGATACAACTCAATGCCGGTATAATGCACTTGCTTGTGGAGTTCTTCGCTCGCCAATAAGGTGAGGAAGGCGTTTAACCCTGTTCCGAATCCTATTTCCAAGATGCGGGGGGCAGGAACGGTGGATTGCTTCATGCCCATATCGACAAAGATATGCTGCGATTCTGCGCGTGCGCCTTTTATGCTGTGGTAATGTTCATTTAGCGAAGGGACGAAGAGGGTCGCGGTTCCGTCGGCGGTTTCCTCAATAACTCTTTCCATCATTCTCTTTCAAGGGCTTAATAGAAGCATATACATGTTAAAGGCGAACAGGAAGAATAAGCCGATCCAGGAGCATATAAAGAAGATAGCGGAAGTCTCGCTGTTTGAGAGTACAAACAGATGTCCGCCAAGGATACTTGTACCCACCAAAAGCAGGGGCAGAAGATTGACGCATTGAGCCGGTTGCAGAATGATGAATAGGAATATGCATGTATTGAGTACCATAAAAAAGCGGAGGAAAACGCGAGTGCGTATCTTGTCCATATAGCTTGTAACATAGCTATGGACGGAACTTACAACGCATAGAATGAAGATGAACCCAAGTGTTACCCATTCCCAAGTCTGGAATTTGAAACCAACCTCCTCAAAGTTTACCAATTCGGCGAAGGGTTGGTAGAACAAATCCATTCTGTGAGCAGGAAAAGCATATCCGAGCAAAAACCAATAAGGCACCCCCCAGCCAATAAGCAAAGCAAAGAAGCTACGGATACTGAGCGACCGGAAGCTGTTTGCTCCAAGAATCAGCACCGGTATGAAATAAGTCAACTGTGGATAGAGTAAACTGCCAAGCCCCGTGAATAGTCCCGCATGGAATAAGTATCCCGATGAATTGTGATATTGCTGGTAGCTTTCAAACAAATAGTATATGGATATTAAAAAGAATAAGGTTGCAATATTTCCGGCATATAAGACATAAGAACCGGGCCAAACGGAAAGGGATAGGAAAAAGAGAGAGGCAGGTATTGTTAGCCTCATCCTGATAAGCCCAAATTGATTGTTGAATACGGAAAGGAAATAACCTATTACGAAATAAAGAATGATACAGAATACTTTGTCTGTCCACAAGGGGAAACAAAACTCACGTATTGTTCTCCAAACAGAATAGGAAGTTTCTTTTTCCGGTAAGCCGGGCAATAGGAACAAGGGGGCTAACCAAAAAAGGAGAGAGAGGATGATAACAACAACAAGCGTATATTGCCCTGTTGTTATTGTTTTTTGTATCTGTCTGGGGGTCATCATGGTTATAAATCGAATCCGATGTCTTTGCGGAAGTACTTGTTTTCAAACTGAATGGCATCCGCTGCTTTGTAGCTTCTTTCCAAAGCTTCTTCTTTACTTTTCCCGTAAGAACATACGGCAATGACCCGCCCTCCGTCTGTAACGATGTTCCCGTCTTTCATGGCTGTGCCGGCATGGAAGGGGATGCTACCGGCTGCTGCTGCCGATTCAAAACCGGTGATTACATAGCCTTTTTGATAACTTTCGGGGTAACCTCCGCTTACCAGCATTACGCAGGCGGCTGTGCGTGGGTTGATAGTTAGGGTTTTTGTATCAAGATTGCCGGCGTGTACGCCTTCAAATAAGTCGACAATATCACTTTGGATACGAAGCATGACGCTTTCCGTTTCAGGGTCGCCCATACGGGCGTTGTATTCAATCACCAGCGGATTACCCTGCACATTGATAAGTCCCAGGAAGATAAACCCTTTATAAAGAATGTGTTCCTGCTTCAAGCCATTAATGGTAGGTTCAATAATCCGTTCGCGTACTTTCCGCATAAACTCCTCGCCGGCAAACGGTACGGGGCTAATGCTTCCCATACCGCCGGTGTTAAGCCCTTTGTCTCCTTCACCGATACGTTTGTAATCTTTGGCTACGGGAAACACTTTATAATGTTCCCCGTCTGTAAGCACAAACACGGAACATTCAATACCGGAAAGGAATTCCTCAATGACCACCGTTGCACTTGCCTGTCCGAACATGCCACCCAGCATTTCCTTCAATTCTTTTTGTGCTTCTTCGAGTGTCGGGAGAATAAGCACGCCTTTTCCGGCACACAATCCATCAGCTTTTAGCACGTAAGAGAGGGGAGCGGGGAGAGCTTGCAAGAAAGCAAACCCTTCATTTAGCGTGGCAGCGGTAACAGTTTTGTAACATGCTGTGGGGATGTTGTGCCGCTGCATAAAGCCTTTGGCAAACTCTTTGCTGCCTTCCAGCTTAGCCCCCTCTTTTGAGGGACCGATAACGGCGATGTGCTTTAATTCGCTGTCTTCTTTGAAGAAGTCATATATCCCTTTCACTAAAGGGTCTTCCGGACCGACAACTACCATGTCTATTCTCTTGTCAAGCGCGAAAGCTTTTAAACTGGCAAAGTCTGTAACTTTAATAGGAATATTCTCGCCAACAGAACTTGTTCCGGCATTTCCCGGAGCGATGTAGAGCTTTTCTATTTTCGGACTTTGGGCAATTTTCCATGCTAAAGCATGTTCACGTCCACCGGAACCTAAGAGTAAGAGTTTCATAATCTTTACTATGTCAATAAGCTAATGCCAGCTCTTAGCCCCCTCTCTTGGGAAAGAGTTGGGATTGGGTTCTTCCGTCTTTTTGAAATCCTTATACTTCCCTCCGAATATCCGGTATTTGCGGAATTCACATTCCAACGAACCATTAAACAAAGGTATTCTTTCATCGGCTTTCAATCCGATTTGCTCAAAACATTCCTCGCGGTAACTCAATATCCAAGCATCGTTGTTGCGAAAAGCATGTTTTAAGCGTTCGCCTATTATCCAGTACAAATCCAATAAATTCCGCGAAGAAATACGTTCTCCATAAGGCGGATTGGTTACAAGAATGGCTTTGTTTTTCGGTTGTTCAAACTGCTGAAAGAGTTGCAACTTCAGTACAATGTCTTTTGATACTCCTGCAGATTTAATGTTGTTTTTAGCTATTTCGTATGCTTGAGGGCTGTTGTCGTAAGCATGAATCTTATATTTGAACTCGCGTTCCTGGCTATCGTCATTATAAACCATATCAAGCATATCTTTGTCAAAGTCTGCCCAACGTTCGAAAGCAAACTCTTTGCGATACACTCCCGGTGCCATGTTGTTAGCTATCAACGCCGCCTCAATGGGAATAGTACCCGAACCACACATAGGGTCAATAAAATCACATTCCCCATGCCAACCGGTCAATAAAATCATTCCGGCAGCCAACACTTCGTTGAGCGGAGCCTCCACTGCCTCTTGACGATAGCCACGGCGGTGCAACGATTCTCCCGACGAATCGAGAGATAGCGTGCAGCGGTCGTGTGCAATGTGCATATTCAGTTGTATATCGGGATTATTCAAACGAACGGAAGGACGTTCCCCTTTCTGCTCACGAAAATAATCTACAATAGCATCTTTCACTTTATACGAAACAAATTTGGAATGACGAAATTCTTCACTGTACACAACGGCATCCACAGCAAAACTTTTCTTAACATCCAGAAACTCTTCCCATTTAATTGCCTTTACTTGTTCGTAAACCTCATCTGCATTTTTCGCTGTGAAATGCTTAATGGGTTTCAAGATACGGATAGCGGTATGCAGGCAGAAGTTCGTTTTGTACATTAGTTCTTTGTTGCCGGTGAAAGACACCATACGTCTTCCTATTTCTATGTTATCGGCTCCTAATGTTATCAATTCCCTTGCCAATACTTCTTCCAGACCCTGAAAGGTTTTGGCAATCATTTCAAATTGCTCCATTGTGTGTTATAGTGTGAATATCCTTGATTTACCCCCTTCTCTGCACTATCCTTGCATACGGCGGAACGTCTTCCGTCACCCATATATTACCTCCTACCACGGCGCCCTGCCCTACGGTGATACGTCCCAGAATGGTAGCGTTGGAATATATAATCACATCATTTTCTATTATCGGGTGGCGTGGAATACCTTTGAGTGGTTTGCCGTCGGTATCCACAGGAAAACTTCTGGCTCCCAAAGTAACTCCTTGGTATAACTTCACGTTGTTGCCGATGATGCTCGTACCACCAATCACGACTCCCGTTCCATGGTCAATGGTGAAATAATTGCCAATCTTCGCTCCGGGGTGAATGTCAATACCTGTTTCTCTGTGTCCCATTTCGGTAATGATGCGCGGAATGAGGGGGATACCCAATTCCCTCAATTCGTATGCAATGCGGTAATTGGAGATGGCTCTGATTACCGGATAACAATAGATAACTTCACCAATACTTTCGGCTGCGGGATCTCCATTGTAAGCAGCTTCTACATCGGTAGCCAGTATCGTCCTTATGTCAGGTAATTTACTGATGAACTTTGCTGCTGATAGGCTTGCCTTTTCGTGTTTAAACTCTTTAGATTCGTCGCACGGTTCATTTTCGGTGAAATAGATTGCAGCGAGTATTTGTTCAATTAACAGGTTGAATAGGGTTTGAACGTTAACTTCAATATGATGGCTGGTTGGTCGGTCGGCAGTTGGGTTTCCGTAATAACCGGGGAAAAGGATAGCGCGTGCAAGTTCAATAATGTCATTCAGGGCTTGTGCCGATAGCAGAGGTTCACCTTCTTTATATTGATGAAATAGTTCTTTGCATGATTCGTTTTCTGAAAGCTTATCAACTGTTAGGGCTAAAATCTTAGTAATGTTTGGGGAATCCATGTAACCTTTGTATATTTTGTTGACAAAGGTAGAAAGAATGAGATTAAATGCAAGGAGTATTTTCCTTTTAATTTACCCGCTTCTGCCAGACCGAATGACAAAACAGTTCGATGAAGTACTACTTCTTTAACCAGGGTTCCGGGTCGAGTTTCTCTTTCTCTACGCGCAATTGGAAGTGTAATACCGTTCTGTTGTTATCAGCAGGGTTGGAGAAGATACGCCCGACGATTTGTTCTGCTTTTATATCATCTCCCGGCTTTACGCTTTTGGTAGAGAGATTGCAATACACCGATATGTAATTACCATGACGTATCAGTATGTTAAACAGTCCGTTGAGTGTAAAGATTGCAGCCACTTTCCCATCAAATACAGTTCTTGCGTATGCTCCTGATTGCCCTTGAATGTCAATGCCTTTATTGTCCAGTTTTACGCCTCTCAACCCCTTTACATCGTATTCCCCGTATCGGCTAATAATGGTGGAGGTACCGGTAAGCGGCATGGGCAGCTTGCCGCGTTGACTTGCAAACTTTTGAGAAAATGTACGGTCTGTTTCGCTCAAATCAGATTTTTTACTTTTGGACGACGGTCGGGGTTTTTCCGTTTCGGCACGCTTATGAGCCTGTTCCATTTCTTCGGCTACCAGCCGATCTATTTGGCTATTCAGTTGATTGGCTTCCTTCCTTTTTTGGTTTATTTCGTTTTGCAGACTCTTTTGTCGTTTTTGCAAGTTACTTATCAAATTGTATTTATCTTGCTCTTCTTTTTCCAGCTTGGTTCTTTCCCGCTCACGTGTATCCAACAAGAAAGCTTGGGCTTTCCTTGTTTCTGTGAGTTCGGCGGTTTTCTTCGTTATCTGTTTTTGTTGTCTGAATATATCTTCGCCTTGTATCCGTTGAAAATCGGCATATTCGCGGACATAACGCAAACGACGGTAGGTCTGTTTCAAATCTTCTGCCGAGAGAATAAACATCAGCTTTTCTTGTATCGTTTTGTTTTTATATAGATACCGAATGGATGCTTCATAATTCTTTTTTCTCTCTCCCAAGCTCTTTTGCAAACTTTGGAGCTGGGCATTCAGCCTTTTCAGTTGGTTTTCAATAGTGGTAATGTCATTATTGATGGTTGAGATGTATTGCTTCCGTTCTTCTATCTGTCCGGTAAGGGTACTCAGGGTATTTAGCTGACTATTTACATTCTGCCTGGTATCATTTAGCAGTTTTTCTGTTTGGGATATTTCTTCTTGTAAGGCATTATGCTTGCTTTCAAGTTCTTTTATCAGTTTATCGGATTGGGCGAAGAGTGTTCCGGCAAAAAAGGCAGATAGGATAACAATCAGAGGAAAGCGTTTCATAAATTCAATATGAGTTTCAGCAGCCTGTCCAAAGCTATAGGTTTGTATCTGGAAGATATTTCGGTGGGGGTTATTGTTGTTTCAGCCGTTGAGAAATCGTAAAGGCGTAGCTTCACCGCATCTGAGGATTTCAGGTTTAAGTCTTTAGCTGTGATTACAGCTTTTGCCCCCAGACGGGAAGTATTGTACAGGAGTTTCTCGATTTTCCCGAAATTGACTTTACGGGTCAAAAGGACATTTATATCGGACTCGGCTGCACGAACGTAGCGTCTGTTCATTCTGTCCACAAATAAGACCTCATTGGGAGTGATGTCAATGCGTGCAATTTCCGAGTGAAACATTGGCATCAAAAAAGACAGTTGGATGCACTCGCCTCTTATCATCTTCATGGTGCCGGACAGAGTAATTATATCACCCCGGTAAGGAGCAGTTATTTGAATCTTTGAGGAAAGAAAACGAGGCGTATTGTCTCCCGACTGTACCGAGCGGGAACTCTTGCATGCTCCAAACAGCAATGTACACAACAACAGCAAGGAAGCTATCTTAATTGTCTTTATCATCATTCTGCAATATATTTCTTTTGTCTGATTTTCTTTTCCAATGTTTTCGATTCACTTCCCATCTCTTTAGCTCTGAACCAATATATTAAGGCGTCTTCTTGATTGCCGTTCATATAATAGATGTCTCCGCAATGCTCTATAACTACGTCACTGTTCTCCCCTCCGTTTTTTACGGCATCGTCAATATAAATACGGGCTTCGGTATAATTGCCCTTCTCGAACAGAATCCAGGCGTAAGTATCGAGGTAGGTATAGTTTTGAGGCTCTTTCTTAATCGTCTTATAACTCATCTCTTCGGCTTTATCAAGTTCGTGGCGTTCTATAGAAAGGTAATAAGCGTAGTTGTTTAACGCCCCTATATTGGCAGGATTATATACTAATGCCGAGTCATAAGCCATGTAAGCATCCGATTGTTGTTTCTTCTGGAAATAAATATCGCCCATTATGCTATAAAATTCGGAAATAACGTCTTTCGCTTCATTCCCATTGATATTTGCCAGACCTTTATGATATACTTTCAATGCGTCATCCAACCGGTCATCTTGATAATATGAAAAGCCTAAATAGTAGTAGTATTCCGGCAACTGAGGGGAAACTTCAATACCCGATTCGCAAATAATAATAACTTGTTCGCGGTTTTCTTGCTGGATGGCGTAACGGAGCAGTATCATGCGTATAGCCGTATTATCAGGTGCGTATTGCAATACCGTTTCAAATACCGGCATTGCTTGTTCTTCCTTACCTATTGACAGGAGGTATTGGGCATAGAGCGCCGGTATTTGCACGTCGTCACTATTTTGTTTCAACAAGCGATCGAAAACAGTAATCAGTTTGACGGTATCCCGTTGGGCTTCTGCAACCTCAAGAAAGAAATGCTGCATAATGTCGGCTTTCATCTCACCGGGTACTTTAGTATTGTACAACAAACGATCCAACAACTCCTCGTAATTCTCTCTCTGTCCGGTTTGCTTATAAAAATTGGCTAAGGAAAACAAGGCGGGATAATTGTCCGGTTCCATGGAAAGCACCTTTTGATAGGTTTCCAACGCCTCTTTCTCTTTTTTGTTTTGCAGATACACATCCCCCAACAACGTAAGGTAGTGCATATCCATAGGATATTCTTCAATTAGGCTTTCTATCTCTTTAAAGGCTTTTGAGCTATTGTTCATCTGCAAGTAGATGCGGAATTTCTCCATGCTGAGTTGTTCGGTCTTTTCGGTCTTCACTTCCAACCGGTTCAGGGTATCAATCACTTTGTCATACTCTCCCGATAAATTGTACATATCCGCCAATTCAAACAGCACTTCATATTTATCGGGGAAACGTTTTGTCATGGATTCAAGCAGATTCACAGCTTGCTGCCTGTTATTTTGCTGACGATAGACGTTGACCAATACCTGGCTGTACCAATAATTATCAGGAGCATACGTTACCGCTTTCGTGAGGGCTTCCTCTCCCAAGGCATTTTGCTGGTGAAGAAAATAACATTGTGCTATTTCGTAGAGCACCGACGAGGCATAAGGATTGATGGTAAGACAATGCTTAAAGAGGTCGAAAGCTTTATCGTACTCTTCTTTTATTCTTAAACGAATGGCTTCGAGAAAGAAATAATCGTATTTGCGTTGCTCCTCAGTGGAAAGAACAGTAATTGCCGGCGAAGCGGTTTCTTGCAATTTACGGGTGGAATTGCAGGAAGCAAAGATACACATAAACAAGAATATCCCTCCCCATAGTCTGAGTTCAGGCATCCGCAACAGGGCTTTTATTTGGGGAAAAGGTATCATCATTTTATATTGTACTGTTCAATGAAGCATTTAAGTCAATATTATCGCCCCGTATGCCCGAAACCTCCCGTTCCGCGTTCCGTTTCATCCAGTATTTCTACTTCTTGCCATGAAACCTGTTCATGACGGGCAATAACCATTTGCGCTATCCGCTCGCCGTCTTCTATAACAACAGATTCGGCGGAGAGGTTTATCAAGATAACACCTATTTCTCCCCTGTAATCGGCATCAATCGTTCCCGGAGAGTTAAGCAGGGTGATGCCTTTCTTTATCGCCAAGCCGCTACGCGGGCGAATTTGCGCTTCATACCCTTGAGGAAGGGCGATGTACAAACCTGTGGGCACAAGGCAACGCTGCATCGGATTCAGCGTAAGGGGTTTATCCATATTGGCGCGAATGTCCATTCCGGCAGATAGTCCGGTGGTATAAGTCGGCAACGGATGCTTGGATTTATTGATGATTTGTACGTTCATTAGTCAATTCTTCCTCTGAGTAAATCATTTATATTGATTGGAAGAGGCATAATTCCAGTAGTTTCTCATTGGGGCAAAGATAATGAAGTTATACTGTAATTAAGGTTTACATTCATAGGAATTTTACAGGAGAAACGAGATGGCAGATTCAAGTTACCAATGCAACATTTAGTTCAAAGATGCATAAAAGCTTTTAGATGGTGATTGAAAGCCTGATTTTTCTCTTTGTCTTCAATTAATTTTGTGCTGAACAGACTTGATATAATCATAGCTATAGGGGTTAAAATCAGAATCTATTATCTCACGTTACGTAGCGGATAGAATTATCCTTGATTCATAATGTCAGAAAGTGTGGACATACCCCCTTACAAAATTCAAAAGGATAATTCCGAATATTCTTATTGATATTCCGTCCGATTAATACGTATGTTTGTTTTCACTCATTTCTTTGCCGGTTATCTTCTGAATATCCAATGCTCTCCATGCGTAAAAAATGTAAGCTAATACAAAAGGAATTAGTATGGAAACATAGCTCATTACTTTCAGTGTAAAAGGGCTGGACGAACTGTTCTGTATGGTTAGCGAACTTTGCAGGTCTATCACCGAGGGGTAGTATGCTGTGTTATTCCATCCGGCACACAGAAATAATGCTAATACGGTTAATACAGTACCTGTTCCGGCAAACCAAATGCCTTTTTTCCATTCGCTTCTCGTCAAAAGAGACTTCCCAATGCCGAAAAGAACTCCTACAATTCCTATCAACAAAACAGCAAATACAGCCGGCATCTCTATCAAATTTACAAAGTATTTATAGGGCTGCATATACACTTCACCCGTATCCGGATTTACAGCAAATCCTTTTGTTACCAATAAATAGATAAGAAACGCGAGGAAAAAAACTAAGAAAAGAATGGTCTCAGGAATTAGACGCTTGCGACTTCCGACAACAATATCCCTATCATCAATATTATTGATGAAATAGAGTAATGCCAATACACGTGACAAAAAGAAAATTGCTAGCCCAAGGCATACATTCCAAACCACTAATACGGCTTCCAATCCGTGCCAAGGATTGACCCATGAAGAGATAACCGGCATGGCAATCTCGGTAAGCTGCTCTTTATTCACTATAAACTCCGCTCCGGTAAAAAATGTTCCTACGGCTGTTCCCAGTAGAATGGGAGAAGCAACACCGTTGATAATCAAAAATACCTGATAGGTTTTCTTTCCCAGTAAATTTCCTTTTTTTGCCTGATATTCATACGATACAGCTTGTATCACGAAACAAAGCAAAATCAGTATCCATACCCAATAGGCGCCGCCAAAGCTGGTAGAGTAGAAAAGAGGAAACGAAGCAAAGAAAGCTCCACCGAAAGTTACTAATGTCGTAAATGTAATGTCATGTTTACGTCCGGTAGAATTCAGTAACATTTTCCGTTGCAGTTCCGTTTTCCCTATGGTAAACAATAATGATTGACCTCCCTGAACGAAAAGCAGGAATACGAGTAATGCCCCCAGCAGAGAGACAAGAAACCACCAATAATGTTGTAATAATACGTATGTTGTATCCATGGTATTAATCATTAATCATTATTTGTTCAGGACCTTTCTTAATTGCTTTTACCAGAATTCTTATTTCCGCAATCAGCAAGATGGCGAAAAGGAGCAGAAATATAAAAAAGGTGAGTTGTACTGAAGAAGCATCTAGCTTTGAGATAGAAGCCTGTGTAGGCAGAATATCCTGTATTGCCCACGGTTGACGTCCGACCTCGGCTACAATCCACCCCGCTTGTCCGGCAATATAAGCCAACGGAATCGACCATAGGCAGACATATTGCAACCACCGAGAATCGGCAAACTTTTCTTTCTTCTTCCATATCAAAGTAATAATGAAAAACAGGATAAAATATCCGCCCAGTATAACCATAATCCGGAAAGAGTAATAAACAAGGCTTACTTTGGGTATCAGCTCTGTTGAATCTTTG
>SNRY01000490.1_pt1 | contig 13127 bp, 9 predicted proteins | sample 4693421 | NCBI WGS metagenome assembly SNRY01 (sample SAMN11003215, study PRJNA524138) | termite gut metagenome | isolation source: Bacteroidetes bacterial symbionts from single cell of protist host amplifed... | host: Streblomastix strix ... | reverse complement strand
ATTTACCTAATAAGACAGCAAATAAATTATTGTTGATGGTCATGAAAATGCCGGTAACAAGTAGTTTATAGCTGAAACTAATCATTTCCCGCAGCGGTTTAAAATTAATGGAGAGCGTTGGATGCCAATGTGAGAAATAACAAGTAAACAGAGTTATTAGGAAAATGAAAATAATATTTTGAATGGCAATGCCCCAGTAAGACATACCATTACATGCAAATATAACTCCCGCTATTCCCGATATGATTAATGCGGACACTGAAGTGATAGAAATTTCTTTTACTTTCAGATTGCGAAAAAGAAAGGCACGCGAAGCTATTCCTAACGCTGAAATGGGGAGACAAAGAAATGACAGATGTGCCAATGAGACCAGTTCCGGTGCGTGATAGAATGTAGCAATCAGAGGGGCACAAAAGAAAAGAACAACATATAAGAACAAGCCGGCTAACATACTAAACCAAAATACGGCATTGTAGTCTTTATGATTAACTTCTTTTTTATTAACAAGGGCAGCTACAAATCCACCTTCTTGAAGAGAAGTTGCAATCAATGAGATAATGGTGAGCATTCCTACTACACCATAGTCGTCGGCAGTAAGAATACGTGCCAGGAATATTCCGAATACCAAACTAAGCAGTTGCTGAATTCCGGTACTTAATCCGCCCCAGAATAATCCATTAGCGGTTTTCTCCTTCAATGATTGCTGGTCCATTCTGTTATTTCATCCTCATTCTTCACTTTTCATTATAATACACTCTATACCTGATAGTTCGGCTGCCATTTCCGTATAAGAACTATAAAACGATCCGATGATTTTATTTGTTTTTGAAAGTAAGAATAAATCAACTACTGCATTCTCTATGCCAGTGGAGGTTGTCCTTGATATTTCTTTGTCTAAAGTAATCATTCTTGCACCAAAGATATTCCTTAGCCGGACTTTTTCTTCTTGCGAGTCTGTAGCCAAATAGAACAACGTTTCCGGGTGTCGCTGTATTTCATCATTCATCCGGTTGATAAACAATTCCGTAGGACTTTTGGAAATGGAACATACATTGTCCGTTCTGCGAATATGAACACCAACAGTATGTTTATTAAAAAGATTGTATTGTTCTCTGATTCTCTGTTGTATCCAATCTTTCGGGACAAAACAACCGGAACAGGAAAAGCCCGATACAGGATAAAACAAACTATAAGCAGTTATGAAGACATTTTTATTTTTCGCCCAATTAAGAAAGTTGAAACCGCGAACTACTTTGGTGCCGTAAAGACATTTGTCGAACAATAAACATTGAAACATGCGTGGTATCCATAAATTCTTCTTTCGCGGACGGTCATATAGTATGAAGTCTATACATGATGCACTTTTTAAGGTTACCTTCGTATATGGCAGGGGCTGAAATAATTGATGAAATTCGCAGTTCAGTCCCACGTCTTTATACCATATAATACGCAAATGAGTGTTACAATCGTTTGCCAGAGAAAGAGCAGACGCGATAGCACGCATTCTATTAGCTAAGCCACCTACGGGTATTAATGTAATCATTATATTGTTTTGACAATATCATTGAGAATATGTAGAATTTCAATATCTACTTTAATTTTATTGAATGGTATTTACTTCACCTCACTCCCTGCTTTCATCTTTTTCTCCGGCATCACCACGGCTAAACTCCCGTCATCATCTTCTGCCGAGAGAATCATTCCTTCCGATGCAATTCCCTTCAATGCTCGTGGAGCAAGATTGGCAACGAAGCAGACCTGCTTCCCTATTAATTCTTCCGGATTGTAATACTTTGCAATGCCGGAAACAATGGTACGCGTCTCTAATCCGTCGTCAATTTTAAACTGAAGTAATTTGTCCGCTTTGGGGACTTTCCTACATTCAAGTACTGTTCCCACACGAATATCCAATTTCATAAAGTCGTCGAACTCAATGTTCTCACGAACAGGTTTTGTCTTATATTCGGAAGCTTCGTTGACCTTCTTCGTATCAAGTAGTTTTTGTATTTGAACTTCGATAACGTTGTCTTCTATCTTTTCAAAGAGTAGTTCGGGTGTATTCAGTTGATGTTCCGGGGGTAATAAGTTTGCCTTGCCGAGGTCTTCCCAATTAACGCCGTTTATGTTGAGCATCTGGCGTAGCTTTTCGGAACTGAAAGGCAGGAAAGGCTCAAAAGCGATAGTCAGATTGGCTGCCAATTGCAAACTGATATTCAAGATTGTTTTAACTCGTTCTATATCTGTTGGGGCAAGTTTCCACGGTTCGGTATCCGCCAAGTATTTGTTTCCGATACGTGCCAAATTCATAGCCTCTTTCTGTGCATCGCGGAATCTGAATATATTGAGCAGTCTTTCCACTTCTGTCTTTACGTTGGTGAACTCTTTCAATGTTTCCTTGTCGTAATCGGTTAAGTCGTTTGTAGCGGGAACTTTTCCGTCGAAATGTTTCCAGGTAAGTATCATCGCCCGATTCACAAAATTGCCGTAAATAGCAACTAATTCGTTGTTGTTTCGTGCTTGGAAATCTTTCCACGTAAAATCATTGTCTTTTGTTTCCGGAGCATTGGCAGTCAATACATAGCGAAGTACGTCCTGTTTGCCGGGAAATTCGTCCAGATATTCGTGCAACCAAACCGCCCAATTGCGGGAGGTGGAAATCTTATCCCCTTCCAAATTCAAGAACTCATTCGCCGGTACATTGTCCGGAAGTATGTAGCTGCCTTCCGCTTTCAACATGGCAGGAAAAACGATGCAATGAAATACGATATTGTCTTTGCCGATAAAGTGCAAAAGGCGGGTTTCGGGGTCTTTCCACCATGTCTCCCAACTATCGGGAAGTAATTCTTTGGTATTGGAAATGTAGCCGATAGGAGCATCGAACCACACATACAGTACTTTGCCTTCCGCACCTTCCACCGGAACGGGAATACCCCAATCAAGGTCGCGACTTACGGCGCGCGGCTGCAATCCCATATCCAGCCAACTTTTACACTGCCCATAAACGTTGGAACGCCATTCTTTATGTTCCTCCAAAATCCATTGGCGCAACCATGTCTCGTGTTTATCTAAGGGGAGATACCAATGTTTCGTTTCTTTCATGACCGGTTTGCTGCCACTGATCGAACTTTTCGGATGAATTAAGTCGGTAGGAGAGAGAGCGGTTCCGCATTTCTCACATTGGTCGCCGTATGCCCCTTCAGCATGGCAGTGTGGGCATTCGCCGGTGATGTAGCGGTCTGCCAGGAATTGATGGACTTCGTCGTCGTAGTATTGTTCAGAGGTTTTTTCAATAAATTCTCCTTTATCGTACAAAGTACGGAAGATTTGCGCTGCCAATTCATATTGCGTTTTGGAGGTAGTACGCGAATATATATCGAAGGAAATACCGAAATTTCGGAAAGAATCCTTAATTAGTGTGTGATATCTGTCCACAATATCTTGGGGAGTGACGCCTTCCTTCTTTGCCCGCAGCGTAATGGGTACTCCGTGCTCGTCCGACCCTCCGATGAACAGCACTTCTTCCTTTTTCAGACGCAGGTAACGCACGTAGATGTCTGCCGGAACGTAAACACCCGCCAAGTGTCCGATGTGAACGGGACCATTTGCATAAGGTAGAGCAGAAGTAACGGTGGTTCTTTTGAATTTCTTTTCCATATTATTATTATGCTTTAATTGTCTGATAGAGGTGCAAATATAGTGTAATTTATTCTTCTAAAATTCATCGTCTTCCGCTTCTTCGTACATTAAGCCCCACACTTTCTTTGTGAAGCGCCACCAAAAGTCATAATATATTTATGGGAAAATCATTTTTCATTTTTTTCCGGCTTTCCCCTGATTTTATACATTACACGATCGCCAAGGCATCATGCGCCCGTATCTCTAACGTTCCTTGGGTCACACGGAAAACTTTCTCCACGACCCATAGCCCATGATAGTTTGCATACACCTCTTCTGCGGTTAAGTTTGTAATACTTGTAGTGCCTGACCGATTCCTTTTCTTGCGGACAAACATACCGCAAAGATATGTGTGTTTTTGCCTCTGAGACACCTTAATCGGTGTCGAAAAATTCATATCTAATTGATAAGCTGTATGCTTCTTTTGAACATCTTTAAAATTATGAAAAATGACAAAGTCAGGGGATACCCGGTGAAGCCCTTAAAAACCGCGTGGAGTGGGTCGAGGATTGCCCGGCGAGTGCTAAGAAAGTCGTTAGAATCCCGTATGAGCTATCATAAATGCTTTACGCTAATTCCGCCAACGGGTAAGATAATCATATTATTTAGACTATCTTGATAGCAATTTAGTATGACTTCTTGTATCTCGGAGATATCTCGGATACCTATTCCTCTGACCAACATGAGTAAAATTCGTTTAACCAATCCTGAATGACAGCCTTTATAGGTTAAAGCATGATCGCCGGTAAATTGCCGAAAACAATTTTTACAAAGATAGTTCTGCTTGCCGGAGAATTTCTTACCGTTTTTCTTTATTTTTGTGCTTTGGCAATCGGGGCAATGAAGGGTTATTGTGATGTTCATATGCAAGAATAATCACTGTTAACTTGATTGACAAAATATTACAGCGGCATACTTTTTACATCACCACTAAAAAATGATGATGAATATCATTCCATTATATCTATTTATAAAAAGAAAGGGAAAGCTTCTTTTCTTTTCCTTTTTCCTTTTCTCTCTTTTTCCTGTTGCGGCACAGACGTATCAGCAATTAGCCGAACAAGCCCTGCAATACATTGAAAAAGATAGCCTGAAACAAGCAGAAGAGCTTTTCCGTCAAGCACTGAAGTTGGAACCTGCCAACCCGCACAATGCATTGATATTCTCCAATATCGGTACATTGCAACGACGCATGCAACGTTTTGACGAAGCGATAGAATCGTACACCTATGCCCTTAATCTTACGCCCTATTCAACTCCTATATTGCTCAACCGTGCTGCCGTCTATTTGGAGCAAGGACTTTCAAACCGTGCTTACATTGACTATTGCCAAACATTGGATATTGACAAAAAGAATGTAGAGGCATTATCCATGCGTGCATATATTTACATGACCAAACGAGATTATATTGCCGCCCGGGTAGACTATAACCGCCTATTGGAAATAGAACCTCAACATTACAACGCACGTTTGGGGCTTGCTACCTTGAACCAAAAAGAGAAAAAGTTTCAAGAGGCAATGGCAATATTAGACGGAATAATTACCGACCATCCGGCAGATGCAACTCTCTATTTGGCTCGTGCGGAGATAGAAGAAGACATGGATTTGCAGGATATGGCTTTGATGGATATACGGAAAGTCATTGAATTAGATGCCTCATCGGCAGAAGCTTTCCTCTTGTGTGGTAAAATTTATCTTGCACAAAAGAAGAAGAAATTAGCCAAACAAAACTTTGAAAAGGCTATCGTCTTAGGTATTCCCCCATCGGAATTGCACGAATTGTTGCAACAATGCAAATAAATTTCACGGGAAGAAATAGTACGATGGGCTTTGAAAATGGGATGCCTAATCCTTTTTAATATTTATTATAACTCACTATTTTATCCATCGGCTTACGTATTTTCTTTCGTTTCTCTTTTGTGGGATAGCCTATCGTAATATTCAACAATACTCTTTTGGAAGAAGGAATGTCTACAAGTTTCTTTATCTCTTTCTCATCAAACCACCCGAGAATGCAAGAACCAAGCCCTTCATTTTCGGCAGCTAAGGTTATATGGGCGGAAACTATACCCAAATCAATCAAAGGATAATACTTGTTTTTTACTTTTGCGCCTAAAATGGAAGAAATATTGGCGGATTCTTCCACCACAAGGATATGCACCGGAGCATCTTTGGCAAACCGATTCATCCCAAGTCCGGCAGTTGCTTTACCTATCTTTCCGACAAGTTCCTTATCGGTTATGACTACGAATTTCCACGGCTGCGCATTACATGCCGAAGGCGCTAAACGGGCAACTTCCAAAATTCTTGCCAGCTTTTCCGGTTCTACCGTCCGGTCTTTATCGTATGCCCTATCACTTTGACGGGAGGCAACCAACTTCAAAAAGTCATCCATATTATTACTTGTTATATGGTATCATTCTACTAATGTATTTACCTATAATATCAAATTCAATGTTTACTACACTTCCCACCCGAAAAGTATGAAAGTTGGTATGCTCGTACGTATAAGGAATGATAGCCACTTGGAACGTATCATTCGTAGGATTGCATACCGTCAGGCTCACTCCGTTTACCGTCACCGAACCTTTATCGACGGTAATATATCCACGTTTCGCCATCTCTTTATCAAAACAATAGGTAAAGGTGAAATACCAACTGCCTTCCGCATCTTCTATCTTTGTACAGACAGCGGTTTGATCGACATGACCTTGTACGATGTGTCCGTCTAAACGTCCGTTCATCATCATGCTGCGTTCTACATTTACCTTATCTCCTGTTTTTAACAGACCGAGATTGGAACGGTCAAGCGTTTCTTTCATAGCCGTCACCGTGTAAGTATCCTTTGTTTTACTTACTACCGTCAGGCAAACGCCATTGTGAGATATACTTTGGTCTATCTTTAATTCATTAACAAACGAACATTTCATAGTTAGATGTACATTTTCCTGATCTTTCACCAACAGTATGACTTCTGCATATTCTTCTACTATTCCTGAGAACATAAGATATTGTTATTATACTATTTTCTACTTAAAATCTTTTTCGACAAAAATAAGCCCCGCCGGATATTTATTACTATCTCTATAACGAGATTTGATTTATTGAATCTTCTGTTTATACATTGTTATTATAGATTGGCGGTGTCATCAAGTTCAGCCAAACGTTTTTCAATTAATTCTTTTTGCTTTAACAATTCGTTTTTATATCTTTCAAGTTTTCTTTGCTCCGTAGTTTCTATATAAACTTTTAATATTTCGAGTTCTTTATAAATCAATTCTGTCGTTTTTTTATCCGAGTTATCTATTGCTGTCTTCAGTTCTTTAAATATAGTTTTTATTTCAGTAATATCTACTACCTTATCTATATTACTATTCATTTTGTTTTTCTTAGCATTCCACTGGGAAAGATAAACGTACTTTTTTCTCAAACTTGTTTCGGAATCATCCAAAGACTTATAATTGTCTTTTACTTCTTCGCTTATAGTAGAATCGTTTAAGAATAATGATTCTTCTTTCTCAATTTTTCTTTTTACTGATTCGATTTTTACTTGTGGCATAATACTTTCATTTACGTAATTAATACTATTAATTGTTATCTTTCATTTTTTCGAGAAATTGCTATTTTCACAAAGGAAGATACTATAATTGAAAAAAGAAAATGAATTTCCTATTAATAGGATTTTTATTTTATTTTTTTAATAATTAAGAGTCTGTTTAAAATTATTTAAAAAAGAATCCGAAGGAGTTTTAGAAAAACATTTTCCAATCAAATAGAGATGATTATTTAAAAAGTAACTTTGTTTATACATATCTGTAATTGATATAAAAAATAGTTATAATAGCATACTTTTAAAATCACTACCGAAAAAACAATTACTTTTGATGATAAAAAAACATGAAACTTCTCCATACTGCCGATTGGCATTTAGGTCAAATCTTCTTTGAATACGACCGTAAGCCGGAACATATTCTGTTCCTTGAATGGCTTAAGACTCACATTCATCATCTGTCCATTGATGTGTTACTTGTTGCCGGAGATGTGTTTGACAGTCCGAACCCGTCTGCCGAATCACAAAGACTTTTCTATAAGTTCCTGCGGGAAACTGTAAACGAAAATCCGCAATTGCAAATAGTAATTATCGCCGGTAACCATGATTCCGCCGCCCGGCTCGAAGCTCTCAATCCGTTGTTGGAGGAAATGAACATTACCGTTAGGGGTATTGTAAAACATACTGCCGAAGGAGATATTGACATCAATCACTTAATCATACCTTTAATGGCAGACGGGAAAATAAAAGCCTACTGTCTGGCTGTGCCTTACCTCAGACAAGGCGATCATCCGGAGGCGGGAAGCTATGCACAAGGAGTAAAGAAGATGTATGAGATTTTGTATCAAAAGGTAAAAGATACCGGTAAACCCATTATTGCCATGGGACATCTGCAAGCCACAGGCGCTGAAATTTCGGAAAATGACCGCTCGGAACGTGCCGTCATCGGCGGATTGGAATGTGTATCACCCGATTCGTTTGCAGAAGGCATTGCCTACACGGCATTGGGACACTTACACCGTTCCCAGCAAGTATCCAAACGGGAGAATGTTCGCTATGCCGGTGCTCCGATTCCCATGTCTTTTGCCGAAAAGAACAATAAACACGGAGTAGTGTATGTGGAAATCACAGAAAACAATACGCTTATTAACTATTTGGTGTTCGACGCACCTGTAAAACTTATCTGCATCCACAAACCGCTTGCAGAGATTTTTACCGAAATAGAAATGCTACCCGACGGAGACGTAACTGCTACCTCTCCTTATTTGGAAATAAAAGTAACGATTACCGAACCGGAGCCAACACTCAGGCATCAAATAGAAGAAGCCCTGCGGAATAAATCCGCCCGCTTGACACGCATTGAATCGTTCGTCCCCAAAAGAGAAGAAGGCGATGATACGGGAACGATAAGTTATGAGGAGTTTCAAAAAATCAATCCAGTAAACATTGCCTTGGATATCTTTAAGAAACGATTTGGCGGGGAGACAATGCCCGATAAAATGAGAGAGTTGCTGCAAAGTGTCGTCAAGGAGGAGGAGAATTTATGAAGATATTAGCTATTCGTGGGAAAAACCTTACTTCATTGGAAGGTGAGTTTGAGATAGACTTTACCGTCGAGCCGTTAAAGTCGGCAGGTATTTATGCCATTACGGGTAATACGGGATCGGGTAAGTCTACATTGCTTGATGCACTTTGTCTGGCACTTTTCGATAAAATGCCCCGTACCAATCAGGTAGGAGAGAACATCTCCATGATCGACGTACAAGATAAGACCATCAACCAAAGAGACAGTCGCACCATACTGCGAAGAGGAACCGGAGAGGGATATGCGGAAGTGGACTTTGTGTCGCTTGGGGGAGAGAAATTCCGCTCCACATGGTTGGTAAAACGGGCGAGAGGCAGGGCAGACGGTTCGTTGCAAAACAGCGAAATACGGCTGATAAACTTATCTGCAAATAGCGAAATACAAGGAAAGAAAACAGAACTCTTAACTAAAATTATACAACTGATCGGCTTTTCTTTTGAACAATTCACTCGTGCCGTACTCCTCGCACAAGGTGATTTTGTTACATTCTTAAAAGCCAGACAAGCCGAAAAGGCGGAACTGCTGGAGAAACTAACGGGCACAGACATCTATTCCCGCATTTCTATTTCTATATTCAATAGATCGAAAAAGGCAGAACAAGACCTTCTCTTATTGGAAGAACGTATCAAAAGCATAGAAACACTCCCGGACGAACAATTGGAGTTGTTGGAAACCGAAAAAAAGACAATGGGTGAAGAAACGGCAAACCTGAAGAACGCTATCACCCTCCTATCCGAAAAGATAAAATGGATAAAACAAGATGTCATATTATGCCGTGAACTTTCGGAAGCCGAAAAGCAATGGACGGATTTGCAAAAGAAAATCCAGGAAGCAAAACCAAGATACGAGTATATTAATAAGATAGAAAGTGTCCAAGAAATACGAGACGATTTCAATGAATGGCAACAAGCCCGAAAACAAGTAAAAGAAAACGAAACCAACTTAACCAAGAGTGAAAAAGAACGAAAAGCCAACAGCCTCTCGTTAGAACAAGCCAAGAATGCTTTATCAGCCTGCGAAAAAGAACAGAAAGAAGTAGAGGATGTATTCGCCAAAACCGAACCCGACATCATTAAAGCCCGTGAACTTGATGTTCAACTTAAAACCGCCGTAACCAACACTATCGAAATACGAAAAGAAGTTGATGCCGTCAAACGGTCGAAAGAAAAATTGGAACAAACGATTTTATCCCTGTCTAAAGACAAAAGTTCTACTCAAAAAAGCATGGATGAGTTAAACAAGTGGTTTGAACAATTCAAAGATTTCGCAGAGATTGCCCCGCATGTTGCCTTGCTTATCAATTTGCTTAACGATGCGCAAACGGCAACCGGACAATCGGAAGAAAAACGCCGAGCCATAGAAAAGGAACAAGCCATTTTAGATGAAGATGCTAAAAGATTGGAGATATTGCACCAAGAAATAGAACAGTTAAATAAAGAACTTCCTGCCGAAATTGCTGTTTTGCGCGAAAAACTGCAAGAAGGAATACCATGCCCTGTATGTGGAAGCACACATCACCTCTTGCAAAGAAACAACGAAAGTAGCCGCCTTAGAGAAGAAGAATTGAACAAAGTCAAGCAAGCCAATGAAAAGAAACTCCAAACGTTAACGGAAAACATAGAGAAAGCAAAGAACAACATCATCCAACTGACGGCATTAAGGGAAACGTATGCCAAGCAATCGGTCGAAACATTGGCTAAAGCAGGTGAATACCTCTTCCGGTGGTCATCATGGAAAGACCTGTTCCAACAAGGTACCTTGCAAAAACGCCTGAAAGAACAATTTGACAAATGGAATAACAATACCAACAACCTTACCCTTCTCAAAGGAACTCTGGAAAAATTAGACACCAACTTAATCAATGAACAAAAAAATCTGCGAGAAATAATTCTAACTCTCGAAACCAAAGAGCAAAAACAGACGGAAACAGAAACGACCTTTGCACGCTTAACCGAAGAAAGAAAGAAATTGCTTGACGGAAAACCTGCCGACGCAGTATCCCATTATTATGCAAGTAGAAAACATGAGATTGCAGAGAAGTTAAAACAATCTTCTGATAACAAAAACAAATATATTTCCATAGAAGAAGGATTTAAAGGCAAAATCGAACAGATTGAGACCGAATTGTCTCGTCTGAAAGCACAGATTTTGCGTTTGCATACCTCTGTCGATAATTGGATGGCAGCCAAAGAAGACATGACTTACGAATACCTGTCCGAACTTTTATCCAAAGATAACGCTTGGCTTATCTCCGAAAAACAATATTTAAACAGACTGAGAGAAACGGAAATAACGGGAAAAGCTACTGTGGCTGAACGGGAAAAGAACGTAATCAATCACCGTCAGGCAGAAATAAAACCCAACAAAGACGAACCCCAAGAACTGTTAGAAACGGAACTGACGGAAAAGACCGCTTTGGCAACCCAAAAGGATATTCGTAGCAATGAAATAAACGCACTTATTACTTCTCACCTCAAAGGGGTGGAAAAGATAAAATCGTTGGAAAAAGAACTTGCGGAAAAACGGGATTTATCCCTCAATTGGAAGAAACTCAATGAAATGTTCGGCTCTGCTACCGGAACAAAGTTCAAGGAAATAGCGCAGGGTTATACCCTTGATGCCTTATTGGTTTATTCAAACAGGCATTTGCAACAACTTTCCGGTCGCTATCTCTTGCAACGTATTCCGGACACGTTGGCATTGCAAGTGGTTGATATGGATATGTTGAACGAAGTAAGGACCGTATATTCGCTTTCGGGCGGGGAATCTTTCTTAGTATCATTGGCATTGGCATTAGGACTGTCTTCACTCTCTTCCAACCGGATGAAAGTAGAATCCTTATTTATAGACGAAGGATTTGGTTCGTTAGACAGAGACACATTGAGAATAGCGATGGATACATTAGAACGTTTGCAAAATCAAGGAAGAAAGATAGGGGTTATTTCGCACGTATCTGAAATAACGGAACGTATCCATACGCAAATAAAAGTAGTAAAATCAACAAACGGAAAGAGTAGGATTGAGATTATTGGGTAAGAATATTTCGTTATTAAAAGTTTGCATCATACCTTTGTACCGGATAGATTTAAAACGACATTATTTCCAAATCCAAATGAGCAATTATATTTTAGACGACCCGCGAAAAGTTACTACCCATCGCCTTGTTGAGATGAAACAAAGAGGGGAAAAAATATCCGTACTGACATCTTACGACTATACAATGGCAAAGATTGTGGACGAAGCCGGTATAGATGTTATTTTGGTAGGTGACTCCGCCTCCAACGTAATGGCAGGAAATGCAACAACGCTTCCGATTACGCTCGACCAAATGATTTACCATGGCAAATCCGTTGTCCGGGCTGTCAATCGTGCAATGGTGGTGGTTGATATGCCTTTCGGCAGTTATCAGGGAAATTCCAAAGAAGGGATAGTTTCTGCCGTCCGCATTATGAAGGAAAGCCATGCCGATGCGTTGAAATTAGAGGGCGGTGAAGAAGTCATAGATACGGTGAAACGTATTCTTGGTGCCGGTATTCCCGTTATGGGGCATCTTGGTTTGATGCCGCAATCAATAAACAAATACGGAACTTATGCCGTGCGCGCCAAAGATACCGCCGAAGCGGACAAACTGATTCGTGATGCTCATTTGCTTGAAGAAGCGGGATGTTTCGGTATTGTACTGGAAAAAATTCCGGCAACATTAGCTAAACGTGTAGCCAATGAATTGACCATTCCTATGATTGGTATTGGAGCCGGCGGGCAAGTGGACGGGCAAGTATTGGTTATTCAGGACATGCTGGGAATGTCGAAAGAATTTAGCCCTCGTTTCCTGCGTCGCTATGCCGATTTGCATACCGTTATGACGGAAGCTATCCAACAATATGTAACCGATGTGAAAAACAGTGACTTTCCAAACGAAAAGGAACAATATTAACCCGTAGTGCATTTATAAAAAGTTACCTGCTTAAATCTACCTGCAAGGTCGTACAAAACCTCGCTATCTTACAGATAATCAGATGAATCCGTAATTACGGATATAAATAATTTAACGTGAATTCGATATCAGAATCCGTTAAAAAGTTAGCAAAAAGAGAACAATTAGTCATCTTTTAACCCTTTCTTTCGTACTTTCTAAGCGGTCTGCAACCCATCCGAAGCGTATTCGAGAGGCTTTTTGGGCTATTTATGTCCGCTTGGGAATCGGGGAGGAATCGGACATGAATCGGAGAGGTATCGGACATGAATCGGACAGAACCGTTAAGCATTTGGTATTCATCCGGTATTCGCACGGTATTCCGGCGGGAAGGATTGTAACG
>SNRY01000489.1_pt1 | contig 13156 bp, 13 predicted proteins | sample 4693421 | NCBI WGS metagenome assembly SNRY01 (sample SAMN11003215, study PRJNA524138) | termite gut metagenome | isolation source: Bacteroidetes bacterial symbionts from single cell of protist host amplifed... | host: Streblomastix strix ... | reverse complement strand
TCAGCGAATTATACGATAGCTCGTTTTTCAATTTTTTGCTATTGATTATCAATGAATTACGAAAAAAAATTCATCGTTTTTGACCCCCATTTGTCAATTAAATTCAACCCGTAACACCCCCAAAAAAGCAGACATACCCGAAACCACCGCATAAACGTACAGGCGCAGGGGCGGGGTATGCCACCCTTCTCAAGGATATAAAAATACCGGACAAACCATTCGTCCGGAGTCAAACAAATTCACAGAAAAAGTTTTTTTTTCGAAATGTTCCCTTTTATACCCATTTTGCTTTCAAAACCCCCATTAATACGGACTTACAGAAAAAAACCACCTGCAAAAAACTGCCCATTTCCTGCCCATTTTTGACCAAATTTGACCAAAAACCCAAAAAACAGCCTGTTTTTACCCAAAAAACAGCCCATTTTTGACCCCCCTGACTTCCTCAATAAAATTCAACAAACCACACAAAAAAATGGCGCATGTTACACAAAATACGGTGCAAGCAATGAGTTCGCTGTAAATCTGAGAGTGTGTCAAAAGTCGGAATAATACGGCAGGTATTGTTCATGTAAGATACCAATACCCCGCAGCGCATTGATACCATACAAGTTTTCAGGTGGTTGCTGTGCTTGTTGTTTAATCGTTTGGTAACAATTAAATAGAATCATTTTATAGATGCTGAACAACTTCTTTTTTCCGGTTGGCTAAATGCACTACGGGTGAATCAAAATCTGTCAACCTGTTTGGGAATAAAACACAGCGCATAAAACCGAAGTAAGTTTAATCAACCTTACCCGAAAGTCGGTTAAATAATCCTATCTTTACGAGATGCTGAAAGAATATACCTTGTCCGACTTGCTGTTGCTCCCTTCAAAACACATTGCCTATTATGCCGATACCATAGAAACCATGAAAGAACCGGAAGTAGCATGGCCATACAGGCAATCTTTCTATTCGGTAGTTTGGTTTGTACAGGGAAACGGATTTCATGTAATTGATTTTAACGAATATCAAATCCGGAAGGGGAGGATGTTTCTTGTAAATCCCAATCAAATAAACAACTGGTCGTATGCCGGTAATTGCAAAGGATACACGTTGATGTTTGCCAAATCATTGGCTTCCCAACTTGGCATCGAATTTCTGAAACCCTATATGGATGTTGAAAAACAGGACACCTCTTTATTGCAACTTGTATTTGAAAATTTAATCAAAGATTGCAAGTTAAATAATGACGATTTGCAACATAAAATAATGACTTCCATTCAATACTTTTACTCCTTGATTGCGGATAAAATACATGACGAAGCATTTACTTCAAAAAATACCGCTATTTTCAGACAATTTAAAGAACTGATATTAACAAACGACTTTAAAATCCAATCGATGGATAAATATGCCGATACCCTGCATATTTCAACTGCGGTATTGAACATGATATGTCAAGACCTGAGCGGTATTTCCGCCAAACAGCTTTTATTGGATTTGAAACTAACCGAAGCCAAGCGGTTATTGCTCTACAGCAAGCTTAATATCAATGAAATATCCTTTCAATTGGGGTTTGAAGATTCGTCTTATTTCGCCCGTATTTTCAAAAAGAAGGCGCTGTTATCCCCAAGTCTTTTCCAAAGAAAGTACCGAAAATAACCCTGAAAATCCTGTAAACATTCCCTGTAACCAATCTACTTTTGCAATTGTTTAAATTGTAAATGAGAGTCATATGAAAGGTAACGAAAGAAAAAAAGAAAAGAAAAAAGGAAAAGCAGAAGGTGGCAGCCTTAAAAATGTATCGGAATATCAAAAGGATAAAATTAACAAACAAGATACGGGACTGAACTTTAAACCGAAGGCATGATAACCGTAAAAAGAGAAGGTATCATACTGGAAAAAACAGACTTGGCTTTTGAGAATGATGGCGTAATGAATCCGGCAGTTATTGCCGAAGGAGAAACCGTACACCTGTTTTACCGGGCGGTAAGGGAAGGCAACTATTCAACGATTGGCTATTGCCGTCTGGAGGGTCCGCTGCAAGTAACGCACCGTGATAAAGAACCGCTTTTATACCCGCAGTTTGACTATGAAAGCCAAGGCGTTGAAGACCCTCGGATAGTCAAAATAGAAGACGTTTATTATTTGAGCTATACCGCTTACGATAGCGTTAGCGCAGTGGGTGCATTGGCTGTGTCCGGCGATTTGAAACATTTCGTAAAGAAAGGCATCCTTACCTCTCAGTTTACCTATTCCCAATTCGAAGAGTTGATTTGCTCAAAGGGGCATCCGGCTGATAAATATTTCAGGTCATACAATAACCGGGAATCCTATACAAGCTCGGGAAAAAAGGTTTACCTCACCGACAAAAATATAGTTTTCTTCCCCCGCAAAATAAACGGCAAGTTTTATTTTTTGCACCGCATCAAACCCGACATACAGTTGGTCTGCATGGAAAACATGGAGGACTTGACGTATGATTTCTGGATTAATTATTTCCTCGATTTTACGCAACACATCATTTTCGAACCCCGCCATGACCACGAATCCAGTTACATCGGTGGCGGATGTCCTCCCGTTGAATTACCGGAAGGATGGTTGATGATTTACCACAGCGTATATGACACCCCTGATGGATACGTCTATTCGGCAAGCGCTGCCTTATTAGACCTCGAAAATCCGGCTATTGAAATCGCCCGACTGCCTTATCCCTTGTTCAGTCCTGAAACGGAGTATGAGTTGAGGGGGGTAGTCAATAAAGTATGCTTTCCCACGGGAACAGCCTTGTTTGGAGACCGTCTTTACATATACTATGGAGCCGCCGACAATTGCATTGCTTGTGCATCCGTTTCGGTAAAAGATTTGGTAAAAGAATTAATGTCTTACAAAAAATGAAAGAAATGCTGTGTCTGACAAGCTATCCGCCCAGAGAATGTGGTATTGCCACAGTCTCCAATGATTTGATACAGTCCGTTCACCGCAAATTCGGCAACTCTTATTCCATAAAAGTATGCGCACGCGAATCTCCGGCGGAAAAGTATGTATATTCCGAACCGGTAACATATACACTCAATACCTCGGACGCTTCCGATTACATCCGTATTGCCGGAAAGATCAACGATGATGCCGGCATTTCCCTTGTCTTGATACAACACGAATTCGGACTTTTCAGCGGACAGGAAAACGCATTCCTGCAATTGACGGAAACAATCGCAAAGCCGGTCATTATCGTTTTCCATACCGTGCTTGCCCGCCCCGAAGAATCCTTCAAACAATACCTGAGAAAGATTGCATCGGCTTGCTCGGAGATTATTGTCATGACACAAACATCCGCACATATCTTGCAAAACGACTATCAAATAGCGAACGACAAGATAAGTGTCATACCGCATGGCACGCATTTGGTGTCGCACAAGGATAAAAAAAAGCTGAAAGAAAAATACAAGGTTTCCGGTCGTTGTGTTCTTAGCACATTCGGGCTTCTGAGTTCCGGTAAAAGTATAGAAACTACGCTCGACGCACTGCCTGCGATTGTTAAGGAAAACCCGTCCGTATTGTTTTTAATCATCGGGAAAACCCATCCGAGCGTGGTTAAAGCTGAGGGTGAGAGATATCGCGAAATGCTTCAGGCGAAGATTGTCGAACGGGGATTGACCGACTCCGTGCGTTTTGTCAACCTCTATTTAGACCTGCCCGTCTTGTTGGAATACCTCCAGCTTACCGATGTCTATTTATTCACTTCTTCCGACCCGAATCAGGCTGTCAGCGGGACGTTTGTCTATGCTTTAAGCTGCGGGTGCCCTATTATCGCCACTCCAATTCCACATGCGTTGGAACTTCTGAACAATAACTCCGGTATTATTTTCGATTTCAAAGATTCCGTTCAACTGGCACATGCAACGAACCGATTGCTTTCCAATAAAAAATTAGCCTCCTGCATGAGGATAGCCGGACTGCAAAAAACGGCATCAACGGCATGGGAAAATTCGGCTATTGCCTATGCGCTTTTGTTCAATAAGAAATTGGACATAAAAGCATCGCCCTTTTACTCCTTGCCTCCTCTGAATACGGAACATATCAAGCGGATGAGCCGTGGTTTCGCCATGATTCAATTCTCAAAAGGGAATCGTCCCGACATTAAATCCGGCTATACCTTAGACGATAACGCCCGCGCTTTAATCGCATTATCCCAAATGTACGCAGAAAGGAAAGATGTATCGTGCGAAACATATATTGAAACCTACTTGAATTTCATCTGCCATTGCTTGCAAACAGACGGTTCTTTCCTAAATTACGTCCACAAAGACATCCTGTTTACTTCTCAAAACGAAGAAACCGGATTGGAAGACAGTAACGGACGGGCAATTATGGCGTTAGGCTATTTTATATCCCATGCCGGCAAGTTTCCTGATGCGTGGACGCTGGATGCTATCCGGATGATTAAACAAACCTTTCCGGTGATTACCCGCTTGCAATCTCCGCGAAGCATGGCATTTGTCATTAAAGGACTATATTCCTATTGGCGGAAATACCCTTCACCGGAAATCTGTTCATTCATCAAGCTGTTGGCAGACAAACTTATCAATTGTTACCGGCAAAACAATGAAAACAAATGGTCGTGGTTCGAAGCCTATTTAACCTACGACAACAGCGTGTTGCCCGAAAGTTTGTTATATGCCTTTATGGCAACGGGCGATACCTTATATAAAGAAACTGCCAAAGAATCTTTCGACTTTTTATTGGAGAAAACGTTCATCGATGACCGGATAAAAGTTGTATCCAATCAAGGGTGGCTTCAAAAAGAGAGGGAAGGGCAAAAGTTCGGGGAACAGCCCATTGATGTTGCCGGCACGGTAATCGCTCTGCATACTTTTTATACCGTATTTAAGGACGAAGCATATCTTGCCAAGCAAAAGACGGCGTTTAACTGGTTTTTAGGGAATAACCACCTTCATCAGATTATCTACAATCCCGCCACCGGCGGCTGTTACGACGGTTTGGAAGAAAACAACATCAATCTGAATCAGGGAGCAGAATCTGCGGTATGCTATCTTATGGCAAGACTGACGATGGATTAAGCAAGGTATATCCGGAGCTTTCCCATAAATACACAAAAAGCCCCGACTATTGTCGATATCTTTTCCAAAAAAATGCAATACCTGCTATCAGCTCTATCCCTGGTATAATATCCACCCCAATACACCACACACAATAATCATCAAAATGGGATTTACTTTATACTTTTTTGTTCCGACAAAAGTGATTAGAAAAATAAGACAACTTACTATAAACGTATAAGTGTCCTTCACCGGCGAACCGAAATTTTCCGTATTCATTAACATTAATGAAGCCGCTGCCAACAATCCTACAACAGCGGGACGTAATCCTTTGAATATTGCCTCTACGATGGGGTGTTTTTGATGTTTTAATAATAACTTGCCAAAGAAAAACATAAGTAAAAACGAAGGTAGCAACACCGCTGTTGTTGCCGTAATAGCTCCTCCTATATTTTTTGTCGCCGTATATCCCACGTAGGTGGCAGCATTAATCCCAATTGGTCCGGGAGTCATCTGACTGATAGCTACAATGTCGGTAAATTCGGGTAAAGATAACCACGCATGTTGGGTTACCACTTCTGCTTGTATCATGGAAAGCATGGCGTATCCTCCACCAAAGCTGAACAAACCAATCTTAAAAAAGGAATAAAAAAGCTGCAAGTAAATCATGGTTAGATTGGTTTAGAATGGCAAAGAGACTCTTTTATTAAAGGGAATCCAAAGAAGTTCTTACTTGGCTTAACCTGTTTCAAAGTAACATGAAAACTTTAGGTTGAGTTACGAGAAAAGTATGTTTTTTCCTAAAAAATCTTTCATAGAGGTTTTCTACTTTTTGCGTATCAATCTTATGCTTTCATTCGGGGCAAACCATGAACCGGCAAATAGATAGCAAACTTCACCTGATTTTTTTTATTGTCCGGATATTTTCATCGCTCTAATGATTGCTGCTCCAAATCCGGCTTGCTCCAATTCGTTAATTCCTTTAATGGTAATTCCACCGGGGGTGGTTATCTTATCTATTTCTATAGAGGGATGAGTGTCATTGTTTAAAATAAGTTCGGCAGCTCCTTTCACAGATTGCGCTACTATTTTCATCGCATCTTTGGGATAAATGCCCATTTCTATACCTGCCTGCATAGCCGCTTGAATATATTTCAGTACATAAGCTATACCACAAGAGGAAAGAGCCGTTGTTGCAGGGATTTGTTCTTCGGGGATTAACAGGACTTGTCCCATTTCATTAAAAAGGTCGAGAACAAAAGCTTCTTGCTCTTTGGTAGCATTCCGAGAAGCAAGCAGTGTCATACTTGACAATTGGGAAATAGCCATATTCGGAACGATACGAAAAATCGTGGATTTATTGTCATATTGAGCTTCGCCAAACCATCTCAAATAATCGGAAAAAGGAATCCCCGCTGCTACCGAAGCAATAATCTGTTTGTTGAAGTTAAACGTTAATTGTAGCATTACTTCTCTTACTAACCATGGTTTTACGGCAATGATTACCATTTCGGCATTATTCACCGCTTCTTGGTTGTTGTGAGTCGTTTGGATAGAGGGACTGGATGCTTTTAGCATTTCCAATGTTTCGTTATTCGGGTCGGAAACGGTAATATTTTCTACTTTTATTCGTGTTCCCTGTGTTAATCCGCGGGCAATGGCTCCTCCCATGTTACCGGCTCCAATAATAGCTATCTTCATAGTCGATTATTTTAACGCTTTTTGAAATTGTATGAGAAACTCGTCCGCTTCTTCCAAACCAAGACAGAGCGGGGGAAGAAGGCGTATCACATGCGTACCGGTAACTCCGGTGAATACATGGTAATCAAATAACAGGCGATTGCGAAGTTCTTTGATTGGTTCGTCAAATTGCAAACCAATCATCAATCCTCTGCCGCGTACTTCTTTTATCTGTGGGAATTTTCTTAATTCTTTCATCAGATAATCGCCGACTTTCGCCGCATTCTCTACCAGTTTATCCTTCTCCATGATGTCTATTACCGCAAGAGCGGCAGTACATGCCAAATGATTTCCTCCAAAAGTGGTGCCTAACATGCCGTAAACGGGTGTAAACATCGGGCTGATTAGTACGCCTGCCAATGGGAAGCCATTACCGATGCCTTTGGCAACAGTAATTATATCCGGCTTGATACCTGCATATTGGTGAGCAAAGAATTTTCCACTGCGTCCGTATCCGCTTTGGATTTCGTCTAAAATGAGAATGGTTCCCGTAGCCGTACATGCTTTGCGGAGTTCTTGCAGGAATAGGTCCGTTCCTGTCAATATACCACCCACTCCTTGAATACCTTCGATGATAACGGCGCAAACATCACCTTTGGAAAGTTCTGTTTTTACAACCTCTATTTCGTTGAAAGGCAAATAAACTACATGATTGTTGGCATTAATCGGCGCAATGATTTTCGGATTATCCGTAGCCTCTACCGCCAACGAAGTACGCCCATGAAAAGATTTTTGAAAAGACACGATTTTTGTCCGTCCGTTGTGGAAAGATGCCAGCTTCATGGCGTTTTCATTAGCTTCGGCTCCCGAATTAACAAGGAACAGAGAGTAATCGTCGTAACCGGAGATAATACCCAACCGCCGAGCCACTTCTTGCTGAATCTTATTGACGACGGAATTGGAGTAAAATCCAAGTTTGCCTACTTGGTCGCTAATCATCTCTACATAATGCGGATGACTATGACCGATGGATATAACGGCATGACCTCCGTAAAGGTCGAGATATTTGGTTCCCTTGTCGTCCCACACATAGCAACCTTTGCCTTTTACAATGTGGAGGGGGAAGAGGGGATATACGTCAAAGAGATTCATTTTTTAATGGTTTTTTATTTGTTCAATTCAATGTCAATGGCATTGATAAATTCTTTCGACTGCGGATAAAGTTTGGATAACATCTCCAAATCATACTATAGAAAATCATCCTAATCTCCACTCATTCTGGCATTAAACAATAGAGTATAGAATTTTGAATATTTATTATCCATTCTACCTGTCATAATAAAATACATTCCAAACATCTGTTTTACTCCAGTATGGGTATTAGCTGAGATGTTATTTTTTAGCAGAAGAGCAATAATGGCATAATAGCAGGCATAATAAAGCCTATTAACGGCTGCATTATAAAAATCGTTTTTTATCAATATGTCTGCTTCTTTCAATGTTTCTTGTGCACGTTGCATTCGATAGGAAACCAAAGCTTTGATGCTGTCTTTATCCAATTTTTGCTTCATAATTTTATGCCTTCATTCATAACACTGATATAAAACGGTGTTTTAAAAGGACGGTTAAACCATTGTTTGCGAGTACATACCAACGGGCTGATTGAAACACCTTCGGATAATTCCAAATCATACAAAGGATAAGTAATTTCCGTAATATCTGCAAAAGTCAGTTTTTCTTTATCAATCAATATCAATAAATCAACGTCGGAATCAATATGAGCATCACCCCTTGCCTCCGAACCATAAAGAAAAATTTCCGCTTGAGGAGCAACTTTTCGAAGGATTTCTTTTATCTTATTTACAAGCTCAGGACGTTTCATTATACTTATGTCTATTTTTTACGTAAACGCACAAATTCATTTGCCATTTCCTTATCTTCAAACGTCTAAAACCCGCTTGCCTTTAATTTTAGTCCGATTGTTTCCTCCAAGTTAAACATTAAATTCATGTTGTGTACCGCTTGTCCCGAAGCTCCTTTCAACAAATTATCAATACAAGAAACAAGCAGTAATTTATCTCCGTGTTTTTCCAAATGGAGCAAACATTTATTGGTGTTGATTACTTGTTTGAGGTCTATGTTTTCATCTACGATGTGCGTAAAAGAATCTTTTTGGTAGTAGTCTTCGTAGATGTCTACCAATTCAGGTAATTCCATTGTGGATTTTACTATCAGCGTAGCAAAAATACCGCGTGGAAAATCTCCCCGATAAGGAATGAAATCAATTTCCGAATGGAAACCGGGTTGCAGTTGTTTCAACGATTGTTTAATTTCGGGAATATGTTGGTGAGCAAAGGGTTTGTAAATACTTATATTGTTGTTTCGCCAACTGAAATGACTCGTTGGGCTTGGTTTCACACCCGCTCCCGTACTGCCTGTAATAGCATTTACCATGACATCGTCATTTAACATCGAATGTTTTGCCAATGGCAGCAGCCCAAGCTGAATACAAGTAGCAAAACATCCCGGATTTGCTACATACTTTGCCTTGCAGATAGCCCGCCGGTTTAATTCGGGAAGCCCGTAAAGAAACTCGTGGTTATCACTTTCCATCCGGTAATCCATTGAGAGGTCAATCACTTTCAAATCTTCGGGTAACGGATGATTTTCTAAAAAATGGCGAGTATCACCGTGTGCCGTACAGAAAAAAAGTACGTCAACGTTATTAAGCGGCAATTCATCCGTAAAAGTCAGATTGCACTCCCCATAAAGTCCCCCATGTATGTCGGCGATTTTGTTTCCGGCATTGCTATTACTATGAACAAAAATAATCTCCGCTTCGGGGTGATTGAGCAATACTCTGATAAGTTCTCCGGCGGTGTATCCTGCTCCGCCTATGATTCCTACTTTAATCATTTTTTCCGTTTCTTTTCTGATTGGCATAATACACCCGCAAGGGAATGGAAAGTATTTTGGTAAATCCTTTCGCATCTTCGGCTGTCCAACCCTTTTGTATTTCTCCGTATTCGCCTAAGTCGTTTTTTACCAAATCATAAGAAGATTCCACCCCTACCAATGTATAGGAGTAAGGACGCAAAATAATCGAAACCGTTCCGTTTACATTCCGTTGTGAACTTGTCAACATGGCTTCCATATCACGCATAACCGGTTCCAAGTATTGGGCTTCGTGGAGAAACATACCGTACCATGTACCTATTTGGTCTTTCCAATAAAGTTGCCATTTGCTTAACGTATGTTTTTCCAACATTTTATGAGCATTGATAATAAGAATAGGAGCAGCAGCTTCAAACCCTACGCGTCCTTTCAGCCCGATAATCGTATCACCGATGTGCATATCGCGACCGATACCGTATCGACTTCCTATCTTTTCCACCTTATTAATGGCTTTTACTTTGTCGGTAAATATTTCACCATTAACGGCATGAAGTTCCCCTTCTTTAAATTCTAATTTTAAGGTTTCCGTTCCCTTAGCTGTTATTTTACTCGGATAAGCCTCTTCAGGCAGCGTTTGTTCGCTTTTCAGCGTTTCTTTTCCGCCAATGGAAGTACCCCATAGTCCTTTATTGATGGAATATTCCATTTTAGCAAAGTCTGCTACATACCCGTGGTCGCGCAGATAGTTTATTTCGTATTCACGAGTCAATATCATATCACGTGTGGGAGTGATGATTTTGATACCCGGAGCCAATACGTCGAATGTCAGATCAAAGCGAACTTGGTCGTTTCCTGCTCCCGTGCTTCCATGTGCAATCGCATCGGCGCCGATTTTACGGGCATAATCGGCAATGGCGATAGCTTGAAAGATACGTTCCGAACTTACGGAAATAGGATAGGCGCCGTTACGAAGCACGTTGCCAAATACCATATATTTAATGCTCTTGTTGTAATAATCTTGCGTTATGTCAAGAGCGACATGCTTTACAGCTCCTAATTTATAGGCTTTTTCTTCAATAATCTTCAAATCTTCTTCATTGAATCCTCCTGTATTGGCAATGGCAGTATATACTTCATATCCTTTTTCTTGTGATAAATACATAGCGCAAAACGACGTATCGAGTCCGCCACTAAATGCTAAAACTACTTTTTCTTTCATGAGTTTATTAAAAGTTCGTATGTTTTTAAATTCGTTAATTTTATATTTTAAGCAGGTAGTTCTGTCTGTTTTGCCGGATCATACAGCATCGCCGTACATATGCAATACCGCCGTCCCGTCCGTTCCAGCACATCGTGGTTACAACACCCTTCGCATCCTTTCCAAAAAGCCTCATCATCCGTCAGTTCGGAAAAGGGAACAGGGACATATCCCAATTCGGTATTTATTCTCATAACAGCTCCGCCACTTGTCAACCCAAATAGTTTGGCATTAGGCCAACGTAAACGCGATAGTTGAAAAGCTGCCTTTTTGATACGTTTAGCCAATCCTTGCGAACGAAATTTCTCAACGACAATCAATCCGGAGTTAGCCACATATTGTTTGTTTCCCCAGCTTTCTATGTAACAAAACCCTGCAAACTCTTCATGGCAAAGCGCAATGATGGCTTTTCCTTCTTTCATTTTTTGCGCCAAATATTCGTGAGTACGCTTGGCTATTCCGGTACCCCGTACTTTGGCAGCTTCTGTTATTGTATTCAGAATCGTATCAACATATACTTCATGAGAAGTATCGGCTACCATCACAGTTATTTCGTCGTTCATTGATTTCCGCTGTTTACTGTCATTTAAACAGAAAGGACAAAAATATGTAATAATCAGATATTATTTATAAATAGTAGAGAGTTTTCTGAGAACGTCTAATTATTAGTTAAAAATTTTCTTAGTTCTTCCACATTTTTCCCTCTCCGTCTGGCGTAATCGGAAAGTTGTTTTTCATCTATTTTTCCCACAGAAAAATAATGGGCAGAAGGATGAGCTATCATCAATCCACATACCGAAGCATGGGGATTCATGGCTCCGTTTTCAGTAAGAGTGATTCCTATTTGGCTCATATCAAGCAGGTCGTTCAGGATAAAATTTACCGAATGGTCGGGTAGGGAAGGGTATCCCGTAGCGGGACGTATTCCTTGAAACTTTTCTGCAAACAATTCTTTCCTTGACAAATTTTCTTCTTTGGCATATCCCCATGCCGTTTTACGGACATATTCGTGCATTTTTTCCGTGCAAGCTTCGGCTAAACGGTCGGCTAAAGTTTGCGCAAGTAACCGTTTATAAGGATCTTCCTTATAAATTTGTTCTATTTCCGTATCCGCAGTTGAGGCAAATACCCCTACCGTATCGGCTATACCCGATGAAAGTGGACGGACAAAATCGCTCAAACATACATAGAATTTGTCTCCGTCTAACTTTTGAGTCTGTTGACGAAGCAATGGGAATATCCTGTCATCAAGCAATAAGTTATCGCCGTCGGCATTGGCTCTGCAAAGTTTGAAAAGAGTTTGAGTTTTAAAGCTTTTGTTCGATTCTTGAAGTATATGGCAGGCTTCTTTGTAAAGCTGCATGGCTTCGGTTGCTTTCGACCGGTCGGTTTCAGGGAAAGTAGCCACCCAAGAAAGACGACATGCCTCACAATCGTGAATATCGGCTATGGCAGCAAAACGCGGCTCAAACCCCCATGCATGAAAAAAATAGTTCCAATTGATGTAGGGGGCGACATCCCGAACGGGGTAGGAGATATGTTGAACGGAATTCATTAATGTATCGTTTCAAATCTCAATTCTTGACCTTTGTATCCTTCATCCATTAGTTGTTTGTCGGAATACACAAGATGTCCGTTTACGAATGTTTTATCAATTCGGTGATTGAATACTTTTCCTTCGACAGGACTCCATTGGCATTTACTCAAAATATCCTTGTTTGTTAATGTCCAATTTTCCGGTTTAACCAAAACGAGATCTGCCTGATAACCGGAACGGATATAACCCCGATTCGGAATATGGTATATATCTGCGGGAGCATGACACATTTTTTCCACTATTTTTTCAATGGTAAACACACCTTCATCAACAAGCTTTAGCATACTGACAAGGGAATATTGAATCATCGGCATACCTGAAAAAGCTTTTAGCGCACCGCCCTCTTTTTCGCTAAGCAAATGCGGGGCATGATCCGTAGCTATCACATCTATTAACCCTGAATTAACGGCGGAACGCAAAGCGTCTCTATCGGAAATGTCTTTTATGGACGGATTGCATTTAATGCGAGAACCGAGTGCGAGATAGTCCGCAGATGTAAATATCAAATGGGGAATACAAACTTCCGCCGTAATACGCTTGCTTTTTAAAGGAGTATGGTTTACTATTTCCAGCTCTTTAGCTGTGGTGATATGTAACAGATGCAAACGCACTCCGTTTTCATTAGCCAGCCGGACTGCCAATCGGGAAGATTCGTAACAGGCTTCTGCCGAGCGAATATAGGGG
>SNRY01000488.1_pt1 | contig 13168 bp, 10 predicted proteins | sample 4693421 | NCBI WGS metagenome assembly SNRY01 (sample SAMN11003215, study PRJNA524138) | termite gut metagenome | isolation source: Bacteroidetes bacterial symbionts from single cell of protist host amplifed... | host: Streblomastix strix ... | reverse complement strand
TCGGGTTGCTCGACCCATATAGCATTTATGGCAGAATGGCGACAAATGTGTTTCGCTCGCTATATATGACGGGTAATAATTTACTGGCATCTGTCTTTTCTTCTTTTAATAATTATACGTTTTATCAAACGGACGCCACTATCCGCAGCTTGTTCTCCTTCTTCGGGGGGATAGTGATGTTCCTGCTTGTGGGCTATTTAGCATGGAAATACGGACGAACATGGTGCAATACAATATGTCCGGTAGGAACAGTTTTGGGATTTATAAGTAAACGCTCTCTCTTTAAAATCCGGATTGATGCGAACAAGTGTAACAAATGTGAGTTATGTGCAGGGGCGTGCAAAGCTGCTTGCATCAACAGCCAGGAAAGCACGATTGACTACAGTCGTTGTGTGGACTGTTACAATTGTTTAGAGGTTTGCAAAAGAGGTGCGCTTTCCTATTCACCTTCATGCGGAAAGCAATCAAAAACGGTCAAAGAAGAAAAGCAAGTCACCGATAAATCTAAACGGCAATTCTTGTTGTCAGGATTAACAACCGGATTAGCTGCAGCAACTGCGGTTCCCAAAGCAGTGGCACAAAAGGGAGTTCAGATGTCGGGAGCTCAAGTTGCATACAAAGTGAAGTATCCCGTCATGCCTCCGGGAGCAGTTAGTATAAAACATCTTCAGGCTCATTGCACTTCATGCCACCTTTGCATAAGCAAGTGCCCGTCAAAAGTTTTGCGACCGGCTTTTATGGAATACGGAGTAGGGGGCATCATGCAACCTGTGGCAGACTTTGAAAAAGGTTTTTGTAACTACGACTGTACCGTATGTGGTGAAGTTTGTCCCAACGGAGCCATTCATAAGCTGACTGTTGAGGAAAAGCATTCGATACAACCGGGACGCGTGGTTTTCATCAAAGAAAATTGTGTGGTTTATACGGACGAAACCAGTTGCGGCGCCTGTTCCGAACATTGCCCTACGCAAGCCGTTGCAATGGTTCCATATCAAAACGGATTGACAATCCCGCAAGTAGATACGGAAATTTGTGTGGGCTGCGGTGGCTGTGAACACATTTGCCCGGTACGTCCTTACAGGGCTATTCATGTGGAAGGGAACTCTGTGCAATTAAAGGCTAAACCCTTTGCAGAAGAGGAAAAGAAGGACGTTGACGTAGATAATTTCGGTTTCTAAACAAAGCGGAATTACACAGAGAGAGCTCTGATTCGTGTAATTCCGCTTTTTGCGTATATGCTTGTTTAAGCTCAACTGTTTTCCGGACGCAGTTTTCGTACTACTGCCCCTGTTTGCCACATTTCACTTTCGCGAAGGGCTTTCAGTTCGGCGTCTAATTTTTCGCGATAATCAGGTTTGGAATTAGAATCAATAGAGCGTTGCGCTTCATTGCCTTCCTTTACTTCCTTATATAGCTTCTCAAATACCGGCTTGGTGGCATCGTGAAATGCTCCCATCCAATCGAGAGCACCCCGTTGAGCCGTAGTAGAGCAGTTGGCATACATCCAGTCCATACCGTTCTTGGCAAAAAGAGGCATTAATGATTGGGTCAATTCTTCCACTGTTTCATTGAACGCTTCGGAAGGGGAGTGTCCGTTTGCACGTAAAGTTTCATATTGGGCAAGCAACAATCCTTGAATGGCTCCCATCAATGTGCCGCGTTCTCCGGTAAGGTCGGAATATACTTCATGCTTAAAGGTTGTTTCAAACAAATAGCCGGAACCTACGCCGATACCCAAAGCTACGACACGATTCCACGCATTGCCCGTAGCGTCTTGGAAGATGGCGTACGAAGAGTTTAATCCACGACCTTCCAGAAACATAGTGCGCAATGATGTTCCCGAACCTTTGGGAGCTATCAAAATAACATCTACATCAGCCGGAGGAATAATACCTGTACGTTCTTTGTATGTGATACCAAACCCGTGTGAAAAGTAGAGGGCTTTGCCGGCAGTCAACTGTTTCTTCACGGTGGGCCACAATGCTATCTGGGCAGCATCGGAAAGCAGGTATTGAATGATGGTGCCGCGCTTGCAGGCTTCTTCTATCTCAAACAGAGTTTCACCGGGCACCCAACCGTCGGCTACGGCTTTATCCCAAGTTTTACCTCCTTTACGTTGTCCTACGATTACGTTGAAGCCGTTATCGCGAAGATTTAACGACTGTCCCGGTCCTTGTACGCCGTAACCAATTACGGCAATGGTTTCGTTCTTCAGTACTTCACGTGCTTTCTCCAACGAAAATTCCTCGCGGGTTACTACATTTTCCGTAACTCCGCCAAAATTCATTTGTGCCATTTCTTAATTTAATATTTAACTGTTAATGGTAAATGTTTCATGATTCAAAATTAATCTTTGCCCGGCAAACCACCTCATTGATATTCTTTTTTATTTCGATGCCATATTCATTGCTGCCTGTTTCTTCCTTAAAGAAAGACAGTTCGTCGCCATAATAGCTTTCGGTGATATATGCAATTTCAAATCGGCTGATGCGCTTTGCCTTATAAATATCAAGCGGGAACAAGTCAAGTATATGCTCAATGTAACGGATACTGTTCACATGACCGTTAATATCAATATCGCTATATTTGGCGGTTAAAGCTGTAACAACATCTTGCGCATTAACTTTAATACGCGATGGAGGTTCGATAGGGCAAGGTTCATCACATATATAATTCGCAATGTCTCCGCCATGCATACTCAGTAAGTCGACAGGTTTCCGCGTATTCAAGTTAATCATTGCCCATATAGAACGGGCGTAACCTATTGTCTGTCCATCTTTATCAATAACAGCAAAATTACGATTGGTGAAAAGGCGATATACATTTTCTACCCAAGTCCGGACGGTAAACTTCTCATACTGATTAGGCATATTATTCAATTCAATCGCCAAACGGGATAGTACCCATGTATAGTTTTCCTCATTGATGGAAGCAATGCCGAATCCACGTTCCGTAGCATGAAAGCCTGCACAATTAAGGCAATGGTTCCCCAATACACTCAACATCAGTTTTCCGTTGAAATCGACGTGAAACGGATCAGTTACAAAATCATAATTGCCAATCTTGTTCATTCAAAAATAATTTTATGGGGAGGGAAGATGTTAACCAACTCCTGCTGTTCGTGTTTTTCCTCTCTTTTAGCTAAATAATCACTCACCTTTTCCGATCGACTTTTAGTGATGGCAACACGCCCGGAACGAACGAACTGCAATATTTTAATCTGTTTCAAATCGTCGTAAAGGGATTGTGTTTCTTCCGTCGTTCCTGCCTTTTGGATTACCGTATATGTAGAGTTTATCTCAATGATACGCGCATTATATTTGCTAATGATTGTTTCAACTTGTTTACTATCCAACAGTTCTCGGGTAGGGATTTTATAGAGGGCTATTTCGCGATAGAATATTTCGTTATCGGTGAAATAGTTTGCTTTTATCACGTCAATACGTTTTTCTATCTGTTTGGTTACTTTCTGGATAGTATCTTCGTCCGTGTATGTGGTAATAGTATATTTGTGAATCCCTTTTATGGAAGAGGCTGATACATTCAAACTCTCAATGTTCAGTTGCCTGCGGGTAAAAATGGTTGTTATCTGATTCAAGATACCGGCAATATTTTCCGAATAAACAATTATAGTATAAAGCATAAGTTATAAGTTGATGGTTGTATGTTATTTTCGTATTATCCCTTTCGGCACATCAGCATGTTAGTTACCGTTTCTCCGGCAGGAGTCATCGGATAAACCATACCTTTTTCTATTACTCCCACTTCAAGCAGGAAAGCGCCGTTAGTTAATAGCATTTCATTGATTGCCTCCGGCAGTTCTTCGCGAAGCCGGACGCTGCGCCCCCGAATGCCGTAAGCCGAAGCTATTTTCACATAATCGGGATTGGTCATCGAGGTAGAGGAGTATCTTTCGTTGAAAAAAAGTTCCTGCCACTGACGCACCATACCCAAATAGTTATTGTTCAGAAGAATAATCTTGATGCTGATGCCGGCTTCCATAATAGTGCCCAATTCTTGGATTGTCATTTGCAAGCCACCGTCTCCGCAAAACAGGCATATTGTTCTGTCCGGCGCGCCGAAAGCAGCGCCAATGGCTGCGGGAAGTCCGAAGCCCATTGTTCCCAAGCCGCCGGAAGTAACAATGCTACGCTGTTTCGTAAAACGGAAATAGCGGGCTGCCATCATTTGATTCTGCCCCACGTCGGTAACGAGAACTGCTTCATTGTTTGTTGCGTCCGATACGGCGCGTACTACTTCTCCCATTGTGATGGGGCTTTCTGCTGGATGAAGTTCCGGATTAACGACTGTAATCAATTCTTTTTCTTCACATTCCTTAAAACTTTCCCGCCATGCAGTATGAGGATTCTTAATCAGTTTTTGAGTAACGGCAGGCAGCGTTTCTTTGCAATCACCGATTACAGCCAAATCCGTCTTTACGTTTTTGTCTATTTCCACCGGATCAATATCAAAATGAATCACTTTTGCCTGCTTGGCATAAGTATTTGGGTTTCCCGTTACGCGGCCGTCAAAACGCATACCAATGGCAATCAATACATCGCATTCATTGGTTTTGACATTCGTTGCCAAATTGCCGTGCATACCTAACATTCCTTTGTTCAACGGATGGGCAGAAGGCAAAGCGGAAAGCCCCAATAGAGTACATCCGGCAGGAATATCCGCTTTTTCGAGAAAGTCAACCAACTCGGTTTGTGCATTTCCCAACTCCACGCCTTGCCCTATCAGTGCAAAAGGTTTCTTTGCGGTGTTTATCAGTTCGGCAGCTTGCCGAAGAACTTCTTCATTCGGTTCGGGAATAGGTATGTAGCTGCGAATATAATCTACTTTGTGCGGGACAAATTCCACCTGCTCATTTTGCGCATTCTTAGCAAAATCAAGCACCACCGGTCCCGGTCGTCCGCTGCGGGCAATGTAGAAAGCACGGGATATTGCCCATGCAATATCTTCTGCACGGCGTATCTGATAACTCCATTTGGTAATCGGTTGCGTAACACTCACCAAGTCTATTTCCTGAAAAGCATCCGTGCCTAACAATCCTGCTCCCACTTGCCCTGCAATCACAACTACCGGCGTGCTGTCAAGCATTGCATCGCCAATGCCGGTAATTGTATTTGTTGCTCCCGGTCCACTGGTAACAAGGCATACGCCTGCTTCTCCCGATACTCGCGCATAGCCTTGCGCTGCATGAACGGCTCCTTGCTCATGGCGGACAAGCACATGCTTCAATTCTTTTTGATAACTATATAAAGAATCATAGACAGGCATAATTTGCCCGCCGGGGTAGCCGAAAACGGTCTTTACTCCTTCGCGGATTAATGATTGTATGAGTGCTTCCGAACCGGTAATCATATATTAATTGGAATAAAATATCAATGTGTAAATAATAATATCATATCAGCCTTACCGCCCCTTTATCTGCTGAACTTACCATGCTTGCGTAAGCCTTTAGGCTTTTTGAAACATAACGTTCGCGCGTAACGGGAGCCATTGGTCGTGCTGTCAATTCTTCCTCTGTCAATTTTACGTTAATAGTTCTCTGCGGGATATTTATTTCGATAATATCTCCGTCTTGAAGTTTCCCGATATTGCCCCCGGCAGCCGCTTCGGGAGAAATATGCCCGATGCTCAACCCTGACGTTCCACCACTGAACCGTCCGTCGGTAATCAATGCGCACTCTTTGCCCAACCGGCGTGATTTGATATAAGAAGTGGGGTATAGCATTTCTTGCATACCCGGTCCTCCTTTGGGTCCTTCGTGGGTGATAACAACCACATCGCCACTAACCACTTTGCCGTCGAGAATACCCGTACAAGCGGCTTCTTGCGAATCGAATACTTTGGCGGGTCCTGTAAACGTCAAAATGCTTTCGTCCACTCCGGCGGTTTTCACCACACATCCGTCTTGCGCAATGTTTCCTTTGAGTACAGCCAAGCCGCCGTCTTTGGAATAAGCATGTTCCAAATTTCGAATACAGCCTTTGCTGCGGTCTGTATCGAGGTCTTTGTAATATACTTCTTGAGAGCCGAGTTCCAGATTAAAGATACCGGCGGGGGCGCTTTTATATCTTTTGAGTACTTCCCAAGCAGTATTTGAACCGGTAATGGAATATTTCTCTATCGCTTCGGACAACGTTATTCCGTCCACGCGCAATATAGAAGTATCTACAAGATTACATTTAGCCAACTCGTCCATGATGGCGATAATGCCTCCGGCACAATGGACGTCTTGTATATGATATTTTTGCGTATTGGGGGCTACTTTACACAGACAGGGGGTTTTACGCGACAATCTATCTATATCGTCCATCGTGAAATCTACGCCTGCTTCTTGTGCAACAGCCAATAGGTGAAGGACTGTATTTGTAGAGCCTCCCATGGCAATATCCAACGTCATGGCATTCAGGAAAGCGGCACGAGTGGCAATGTTGCGCGGCAAGACGCTTTCGTCGCCTTGTTCATAATATTTGTGCGCATTCTCCACAATCAGCTGGGCGGCTTTTTTGAACAACCGGGTACGATTAACGTGCGTAGCAACAAGCGTTCCGTTGCCCGGCAATGCCAATCCAATAGCTTCATTCAAGCAATTCATGGAATTGGCGGTAAACATACCCGAACAGCACCCGCAGGTGGGGCAGGCGTGTTGTTCCACCCTTGCTATTTCTTCATCGCTTATGCTTTCGTCAGCAGACCGAATCATGGCATCAATCAAATCCAAATGTTCTCCGTTGAGTTCTCCGGCTTCCATGGGTCCGCCCGATACAAAAACAGTGGGGATATTTAATCGCATGGCAGCCATCAACATGCCCGGCGTTATCTTGTCGCAATTACTGATGCAAATCATTGCATCGGCTTTATGGGCATTGACCATATATTCCACGCTGTCGGCAATAATATCTCTCGATGGCAATGAGTAGAGCATTCCGTCATGCCCCATGGCAATGCCGTCGTCAATAGCAATCGTATTAAACTCGGCGGCAAAGCATCCGGCTTTTTCAATTTCGGCTTTTACCTGTTGTCCTATCTTATGTAAATGCACGTGACCGGGAACAAATTGCGTAAAAGAATTGACTATGGCAATAACAGGCATACCAAATTGTTCCTTTTTCATTCCGTTGGCTATCCACAAAGCTCTAGCTCCTGCCATACGTCGCCCTTGCGTACAGCACGAACTGCGTAGTTGCTTTTTCATACTCTTCTTCAAAATTAAAAAAGCCTTTCTCACATTATGAGAAAGGCTCTAATCTAAATACCCTAAAGAATACATACCGACCCTCTCTCACGCTCTTGGCACAATCACCACGAGGCGAATTAGTAGAGATAAGTTATCGGATGTGTTTATAGTCATAACTGATAATTACTATCTTGTTTTATATCTTTAATATCGCGTGCAAAGGTAAAAGCTTTTTTACAAAATTCAAACAAAAGGGAAAAAAACATAGAGGTTAGTTAAAACCTTTGCGATTGTTCGCCGAAAATTTTACTTTTGTCATCTATCTAAACAACACATCACATGCCATGTTTGCCAAAGAAACATACGTACAACGCAGAGCTTTACTGAAAAAAGCATTGAAGTCGGGGATATTACTGTTTTTAGGTAATGATGAAACAGGATTGAACTACGAGGACAATCCGTTCCGTTTCCGTCAGGATTCTACTTTTTTGTATTTCTTCGGTCTTCCGTTTGCCGGACTTTCCGCAGTAATTGATATAGATGAAAACAAAGAGATCATTTTCGGAGACGAATTAATGATTGACCATATTGTATGGATGGGCACGCAACCCACATTGAAAGAAAGAAGCGAACAGGTGGGAGTTGCAATCACTCAACCGGGAACCTATATCGCCGATTATCTGCACAAAGCTATACAAAGCAAACAAACGATACATTACCTCCCGCCCTATCGCCCCGAACATAAACTAAAATTGATGGATTGGCTGGAGATTCCGATTGCCAAGCAGGAGGCTTCCGTTGATTTCATTCTGGCGATTATCAACCAAAGGAGTTATAAATCGGACGAAGAAATTGCCGAAATAGAAGAGGCTTGCAACACTACTGCCGATATGCACATTGCTGCCATGAAGATGGTTCGTCCGGGCATCAAAGAATATGAAGTGGTGGCAGCCGTGGAAGCAATAGCCATTGCGGCGGGCGGGAATATTTCGTTCCCCACGATTGCCACTGTCAACGGGCAAACGTTGCACAACCATTCATATATCAATACGGTGAAATCCGGTGATTTGTTCCTGATTGATGCGGGAGCGGAAACAGCTATGGGGTATGCCGGTGATATGTCTTCCACCATTCCCGCCGATGCCAAATTCACCACTCGTCAAAAGGAAATCTACGAAATACAAAACGCCATGCACGTAGCGGCTGTAAAGGCGTTACGCCCCGGTATTCCATATATGGAGGTGTACGACATTACCGCCCGTGTTATGACGGAAGAGTTGAAAAGCTTGGGGTTGATGAAAGGAAACGTGGAAGATGCCGTTCGAGAGGGCGCTCACGCCTTGTTTTATCCTCACGGATTGGGTCACATGATGGGATTGGACGTACACGACATGGAGAACTTGGGAGAAACCCTTGTGGGGCATAACGGAAGAAGAAAAAGCACGCAATTCGGTCGTAAATCCGTCCGTTTGGCACGTCCGTTGGAAGCAGGTTTTGTATTGACCGTGGAGCCGGGCATTTATTTTATCCCCGAACTGATAGACCTTTGGAAATCCCAAAGCAAGTTTACCGATTTCATTAACTATGAAGTCGTGGAAGGATACAAAAGTTTTGGCGGCATCCGCAATGAAGAAGATTATTTAATTACCCGGACGGGAGCGCGCCGTTTAGGTAAAAAAATACCTCTAACGCCGGAAGAAGTGGAAGCTGTGAGATCATAATGCCGGAGAGGTGCGCACAATTCAGCATCATTCAAGTCTTACATCTTTTCCGGAACTTCAATCCCCAACAGCCCCATCCCCGTACGAATCACTTTGCCTACATTAGCAGATAAAACAGCGCGGAAGACCTTCACCGCTTCGTCATTTTCGTGCAGAATGCTGAAATCATGGTAAAACTGATTGTATTCTTTCGCCAAATCATACATATAATTAGCAATGACGGAGGGGCTGTAATCCTCTCCCGCTTGTTTCACAACGGCAGCAAAATCAATTATCAATTGAATAAGCGTTTGCTCCTTTTCGTGAGGCGTCATTTCGGTAGAAACTGTTTCCGGTAACTTTATACCCGTTTCGGAGGCTTTGCGCAACACCGATTGTATTCTTGCATACGTGTATTGAATAAAAGGACCTGTATTGCCGTTAAAGTCAATAGATTCTTTGGGATTAAATGTCATGTTCTTGCGTGCATCCGGTTTGAGAATGAAGTATTTCAAAGCCCCCAATCCCACGATACGGGCAATCTCATCGGCTTCAGCCCCTTTTTCCGCCTTACCCAATTCGACGGAAGTTTCCTTGGCTGTCCGTATCATCTCCTCAATAAGGTCATCGGCATCCACCACAGTTCCTTCGCGCGACTTCATTTTCCCTTCCGGCAACTCTACCATGCCGTAAGAAAAGTGTACCAAACTCTTTCCCCATTCAAAGCCCAACTTATCCAACAGAATAGACAATACTTGAAAGTGATAATTCTGTTCATTTCCCACCACATAAATCATTTTATCTATCGGATAATCAGCAAAGCGGAGTTTAGCCGTACCGATGTCTTGCGTCATATATACCGACGTGCCGTCCGAACGGAGCAGAAGTTTCCGGTCAAGCCCCTCATCAGTTAAATCTACCCAGACAGAACCATCTTTCTGCTGAGAGAACACCCCCTTTTTCACCCCTTCCAATACCTCTGCTTTTCCTTCCAAATACGTTTCCGACTCGTAATATATTTTGTCAAAACCAACTCCCAATTTGCCATACGTTTCGTTGAAGCCCTTATATACCCAATCATTCATCATCGTCCACAAAGTGCGTACTTCGGGGTCGCCCGCTTCCCACTTCACCAACATTTCACGGGCTTCGTTCATTAAAGGAGAGGCAGCTTCCGCTTCTTCTTTCAACATCCCTTTTGCCATCAAAGCAACTATTTCTTTTTTATAATGTCTGTCAAAAGCCACATAGTAATCGCCTGCCAACCGGTCGCCTTTCTTGCCCGAAGTTTCGGGTGTTTCCCCATTGCCGTGCTTTTGCCATGCCAACATGGATTTACAGATGTGAATCCCCCTGTCGTTTACGATATTGGTTTTTATCACCTTGTTTCCGTTTGCCGCAATAATATTTGCCAGTGCATTTCCCAAAAGATTATTGCGCACATGTCCCAAATGAAGCGGTTTGTTGGTGTTAGGCGAAGAATATTCTATCATTACCAAAGGCGAAGACTTCGTAGCCGTTACTATTCCATACTGTTTGTCGGCATACACTTCATTGAGCAACTCAATCCATATACCCGGAGCAATAGTCAAGTTAAGGAACCCCTTTACGACGTTAAATGTTGCCACCGCCGGGTCATTCATCTGCAAATGCGTTCCTATTTCGTGTGCGGTTTGTTCCGCTCCTTTTTTCGAAAATTTCAAGAAAGGAAATACCACAAAAGTCAGATGCCCTTCAAATTCTTTTTTTGTCTTCTGCAATTGGGCTTGTTCCGGTGTAATTACCTGTCCGTACAATGTTTTTATTCCGTCAATGATGGAATTGGCGAGCTTAGTTTCTATATTCATAATTCTTATTTCATAAGGAAGCGCCCTCATATCCGGGCGCACCGGGCTGTATGCAAATAAAGTGTGTTTTGTTACGGGCACAAAAGTAGCGGATTATTTTTGTCCGAATATGAACTAATTTAAGAAACTATTTAAAATAGAAATTATATTCGTATATTTACTCCCACTTGCCATCGGCATTCCTTCGCCTGCTACCGAAAAAATTCCCTCCTACCCTATCAATAACCGGTTTTCGTATATAAAATAATTTCACTTTGGTATATAGCAAATGACTCGCGTATGCCAGTACCTTACGGGAAGTATGACGGTAGCATACGGGAGTTATAAGAAAATTTAAACAGCTTTTAAAATATTATTTTCTCTTGTTCGTCTATAATAGAAAGAATGTTTGCTACGTGAAACAGAAATATAAAATTAAACTACAAACAGATGTTCAAGATGTTCAAAAGGAAGAAAAAAGGAGTCATATCTTTACGGATTGATGGACAAAAATGTATCGGATGTGAAAGCTGTGTATTCAGATGTCGCCGAAAAGTATTGAGCATGGTGTACGAAAATGACCGCGCTTATGCCACGGTCAAATACCCAAACGACTGCGCCGGTTGTAAAAAGTGTGTATCTGTTTGTTGTTCCGGCGCCATTGAATTGAGAACAACATAATTAGTATAAACCCATAAAACTAAAGAAAAATGAGAAAAGCGAAATCAGTATGGCATGTGTTCTTTTTTATCGTAATCATTGGCGCAGCCGCAGCAGTTGTAATGTTATTATGGAATACGTTGATTCCTCTAATCATAGGGTGGTCTGCCATCAACTATTGGCAAGCAGTCGGTTTACTGGTATTGGTGCGTATCTTATTCGGAGGCTTCGGGCATTTGCGTCACGGAGCGTTCGGGCATCACCACAAACGCGACAACCTTCGTTTACACGAAGAATTGCGGGGAATGTCTTTTAATGAGAGGCGCGAATATATTCGCACGCATTTGAATGAATTTCACCATTGTAATCCCAACGACAAACCGTTCGCCAGCGAAGAAAAGAAAGATGACAAGTAGCAATCATATTCAGTCCGGTTTGCCTCAAAACCCTAAAGTTGCGGAGGTTTTTGCCAAATATCATTCGCAACTGAAAGGGTTTATATCCAAGCGTGTTCCCTCCAAGGAAGATTGCGAAGATATTTTGCAGGATGTATTCTATCAATTGGCAAAGGTCAATCTCGAAGAAAATCCTATCCGGCAAATATCGGCTTGGCTGTATTCGGTTGCCCGTAACCGGATCATAGACCGAAACCGCAAGCAGAAAGAAGCAGAAATGCCATACTATCCCGGCGATGAAGAGGATTTATTGGCGGAGGAGATAAGTAGATTGTTGCCCGACGAAACTTTTTCGCCCGAGACGGCTCTCATTCGATCGTTAATTTGGGAAGAGTTGGAGATTGCTTTATCCGAACTACCTGATGATCAACGGACTGTTTTTGAATTGACGGAATTGGACGGATTTCCTTTTAAAGAAATTTCGGAATCTACCGGAATATCTGTCAATACACTTATTTCCCGAAAAAGATACGCCGTGTTGCATCTCAGGAAACGGTTGTATGATTGGTATGAAGAGTTTTGGAGTTAAACCGGAGAGCATAACGTCTTACAGAAAATAAATATACGTTTTCTTGCAACTTCCAGATAAGACATTTATCTTTGCACTCGCTTTATAGAAATAAGGGATTGATTCGCTAGCTCAGCAGGTAGAGCACAACACTTTTAATGTTGGGGTCCCGGGTTCGAGCCCCGGGCGGATCACTTATAGGCAATCTGAATAGATTGCCTTTTCTTTATAAATCAATTAGTTATAATGATTATCAATGAGTTACGAATCACGGATAGATAGTTTTTATGTAACTTTTTGTAATTATCCGTAACCTAAAGTAACCGTTCGTGATACCAAAATGAAACTTTTTACCTAATTTGTGATACCGCCGAAAAAATGAAATATCCTACCGTAAGATTAATATTCGATAGAAAGAAATCAGCCACAAAAGAGAAAAAGGGGTTGATACAAATTGAGATTCTACATAATCGAACAAGAAAGTATATTAGCACTGGTATAAAAGTATATGCAGGGCAATGGAAAGATACAAAAATGGTGATCGCTCGACATGATAATCTTCAAATCAATCAGGTTAACGCCTAATCCGCTCGAAGGTGGATTTTATTGTCAATGGACAATGGCAAGTTGTGTTTCGCGCTGCTGGAAACCTTTTCCGCAGCGCAAAACTACTTACCCCCTATGCTTCATGCAGGGGGACAAAAAAACGCTTCCGAAGTCTGCGTTTTTATAGGGTATTCGAGTGTACCGGCTTGTAACGACAAGCAAAAGCTTTTTTAAGAGATAACCTCTAAAATCTAAAGGATATGGCAACAGAAAATCAAAGA
>SNRY01000487.1_pt1 | contig 13170 bp, 8 predicted proteins | sample 4693421 | NCBI WGS metagenome assembly SNRY01 (sample SAMN11003215, study PRJNA524138) | termite gut metagenome | isolation source: Bacteroidetes bacterial symbionts from single cell of protist host amplifed... | host: Streblomastix strix ... | reverse complement strand
AAGAGCATAGACCAAAAGTAATCCCCAAAAAAGAAACAGGAACAGTTTTACCTTGGGTACATATCGCTATCAGCAATGCCAAACGGTTGTTGTTAGCTATTTATCACGATATAAAACCTGAATATCTTCAAAGTTATCTCAATGAATTTTGCTATAAATTTAATCGTAGATATTTTGGCGAAAATCTTTTTGACAGACTATTAATAGCAGCTGTTACTTACAAAAATTAATTTAGGTGCAATAACGGATAATCATAAATTTAATTTACAATTGCCGTCCTTTCTTCCTGAGTTTAGCTTTCCGTCGGCGAAGCTCTGCATTGTATTCCATTTCTTTGGCAAAGTTTTCTGCCTCGTAATCATCGCCTGATTGTCCCACATCGAAAAGACTGAATACCGAATCGGGAGATAAATCCGAACTTCTATTTTGATGCATCTCTTCCATTTGCTTTGGCACACCGTCCGCAATTCTGTGTCCGGTTTCATTACTATGTTTTAGATGGTTGTTAAACAACTCATTGAAACCATTTGCCGAAAACTCTTTTCCCAAGCGAGAACCGTTCAGGACAGTCCGGTTTTGATAATCAATAAACGTAATCCCGTAAATCCGTCCCGCTTCATTCTCACGGAAAACAACTCCAATTCCTTTCTCCCTCATCAAACGTTTGAACCCTTCTCTGCTGCTTGCTTTTTGCATCGCCTGAGAGGTAACCGGACGGAGATTCTCCCGTATCTTTTTCTTTTCGACAACAGCTTTTGAGAGTTCATAATGCTTTTGCAAAGCATCACAGCCTACCTCTTTGCCGAACAAAGAGGATTTAAGCGGTCGCCCAACTTTATTTCCTCTTTCACCGATTACGAAGTAAAGAATGCCATTATACGGTTTGCCTTCATGTTCTCCTTTGATTTCTTCGGCGGTTACATTGAATTGTTCCAGTAACGTCCGGTATTCTCCCAATGATTGAAAATAGAACCGGCTCATAATGGATTTAGTGATATTACCCACTTGATGTTTTATATCTCCTTCCCTGTAATCTATCTTCTTTGTCGGGGGTTCACTCTCCCGCTGTCCCTTCATTAAGGAAACAAGGTTAAACTCCTGTTCCAATTCCTTGCAAATCTTCATCGAACGAGCCACTTCGTAACTGTCGTTTATCTTCTTTCCGTTCTCGTCCACCCGCAAGGATACGATATGCAAATGTTCCCGCTTGATGTCGGAATGCTTAAAAACAATGTAGGGCTGATTACCGTATCCAAGTTTTTGCATGTACGCTTGGGCGATTTCTGCCAACTGCTTGTCGTCTAACTTATCTTTGGGGTCAGGATTAAGCGAAGCATGAAAGACAACCTTCTCCGTTTTGTTATTCACTGCCAAATAGGGATAAAACGAATCCATGCAATCCCGGATGGAGATTTTCCATCGGGAGAATCAAACATCTTCCGGCGATACAGCACCTCCGCCTGATTCTCCTCCACCTTGATTTGGTTATAAGCCAGTATTCCGAAAACCGATTTCCCCGAACTTATCTTGGCAAGCATGATTCACGGAATTTGGTTGTTATTTCTTCAATCTCCCGTTTCAAAAGTCCGAATCGGAGGGTCGATTCCTCGACAATTTTCATCATCGAACAAGCTTTTTGCTCTCCAAAATTGCGAATCAAGGCATGGAAAACCTAATTGTAATTGGTCTTTATGCCTCGAAATTGGAGAAAGAAACTGCTTAAAAGCATTGTAAATTCAATCAGGGATTTGTCGATAACGACGGTTTTTAACGAATGATTTAACACACAATCCGCCATAAAGCGGGACATACTTCGCTTGCTCGATTGCTTGTACATGGATAAAAACCGCTTGTTTTCCGCCTCATTCAGGCAAACCATATAGCGATATTCCTGCTTATCCGTTTTCGGCTTACGCCCTCTTTTTGACTTATTCTTGTCTTTTTCTTTGAACTTTCCATTGTCGGGGGAAGTTCCATTACCAACATTTTTCATGTTCATTACTCATTTCTTTTTAAAAGGTTGCGACTTTGGAGCAACCGCCCTCCGCTTCAGAGCGGAGCAAGAAAGGTTTTGGGCAGGGAAAAATGGAATTTTTTGCTGACAAAAACACTTCTTGCTATTGTCTGATGACAATAAAATCCGCCACGATTGACGGACATTATCAGTATGCGGAACGGTTACCCGTTATTTGGGGAATCGTATCTGAAACATCGGATGTTTCCGGTCGTTTCTTATTCCCATTTCACAAAATTAAATGATGTTTTGGCTATAACATAGCCTGATAAGCGGACAGTAGCAGACAGTTTACGCCATCTAAAGCCAAGAAAAAAACCTGCCGTTTTTCCTGGCTTTCTTTGTATGGAGAAAAGCAGCCATACGCAGCTAAAAACAGGGATAACAGCCCGCTTGCGTGCAGATAAGCGGGGATAGGTAATCAGATGCAGAAGTAAATGACAATAAACATAAAAACATTTCAGTATGAGGGAAAATACCAGTACAGACAGGAAAGCGGGCAGCAATGCCGGAGTGAGGATTGATACAGGTGCATTTATCCGCCAAGTATCAGTGGCAGGCAGCAATGGGGATATGCCCAAGTTCCTATCTTCATCCCCTCAATGGGAAACAATAAGCGAAGAAGCTAAACCCGGCGAAGAAGAACCGGCGCAAAGAGAACAGATAGGAGTGGCAGATTACGAAGGTGCATTCCTCACCCGGAACGAACTGTGTAACCGGCAAGGTTTGTATATCGACAAGGACAATTACGAGATACTCCAAACCCTTGTCCGCTCCGTTCGTAGTCAGCGACTCAGTGTAAGCGGACTGGTGGATAACATCGTCAGGCATCATATCGAACGCTACGAGGATGAAATCAATCGGATTTATGAGAAAAATATCCGTAAGCCTATAAAAAGTAGAGAGTAATCAATTTGATAGTAACCATTTTAGCATGAACCATTTAAAAATCAATCAGTATGAACGATTCCATGAATCATCAAGCAACAAGCCCTGTGTATATATCCTTTTGTGTGCAAAAAGAAATATACACAGGGCTTGTTGCTTGATGATTCATGGAATCGTTCATACTGATTTTTATTAAAGGGTTACTATCAAGTTGATTACTGTCTGCTTTTGATGGGTTTACGGATGTTTTCCTCATAAATCCGGTTAATATCCTCTCCGTAGCGTTCGATATGATGCCTGACGATGTTATCCACCAGTCCGCTTACGCTAAGTCGTCGGTTACGAACGGAGCGGACAAGTGTTTGAAGTATCTCGTAATTGTCCTTGTCGATATACAAGCCTTGCCGGTTTCGCAGTTCGTTCCGGGCGAGGAATACATCTTCGTAATCTGCCGCTCCTACTTCTCCTCTTTCTCTTTTTGCTTGTTCTTTTGTTTTTTCTTCCACGACTTCCGGTTCTTCTCCTGTTATTTCCACCCTACTGGTAGGTTGTATGGATTCGGGTGTATCTCTACCCATACCTGCCAGTGATACTTGGCGGATAAATGCACCCGTATCAATCCTCACTCCGGCATTGCTGCCCGCTTTCCTGTCTGTACTGTTATTTTCCTTCATATTGAAATGTTTTTAATGTTATTGCCATTTACCTCTGCATCTGATTATCTATCCCCGCTTATCTGCACGCAAGCGGGCTGTTATCACTGTTTTTATCTGCGTATGGCTGCTTTTCTCCATACAAAGAAAGCCAAGAAAAACGGCAGGTTTTTTTCTTGGCTTTAGATGGCGTAAACTGTCTGCTGTTGTCCGCTTATCAGGCTGTGGTATAGCCAAAACATCATTTAATTTTGTGAAATGGGAATGAGAAATGACCGGAAACATTCGATGTTTCAGATACTATTCCCCCAATAATGGGTAACCGCTCTGCTTACCGGTAACGTCCGCCAATCGTGGCGGATTTTATTGTCATCAGACAATAGCAAGAAGTGTTTTTGTCAGCAAAAAATTCCATTTTTTTTCTGCCCAAAACCTTTCTTGCTCCGCTCTGAAGCGGAGGGCGGTTGTTCCAAAGTCGCAACCTTTTTAAAAAGAAACGGGTAATGAACATGAAACATGTTAATGCCGGAGAGTCCGGTGAAAAAGAAAAAAGAAAGCGGGGGCGCAAGCCCAAATCGAATCCACAGATAAACCGCTACATGATTCGACTAAGTGAGAAGGATACCGAACTGTTCTTATCCCTATACAGGCAATCGGGAAAACGGAGTATATCCGCTTTCATGGCGGATTACGTACTGAATAAGCCTATAAAAACAGTTATCGTGAATAAATCCGTATGGGATTATGCGCTGTTATTATCCGGTTTTTTTGAGCAGTTTCGGGCAATCAAGACGAATTACAATCAGGTTTTTCATGCCTTGATTCGCAATTTCGGAGAACAAAAAGCTTGTTCGATGATGAAGATTGTCGAGAAATCGACCCTCCAATTTGGACTTTTGAAACGGGAGATTGAAGAAATAACGACCAAATTCCGTGAATCATGCTTGCCAAAATAAGTTCAGGGAAATCGGTTTTCGGGGTACTGGCGTACAACCAAATCAAGGTGGAGGAGAATCAGGCGGAGGTGCTGTATCGCCGGAAGATGTTTGATTCTCCCGACGGAAGATTCTCCATTCGGGATTGCGTGGATTCGTTTTATCCCTATCTGGCAGTGAACAACAAAACGGAGAAGGTTGTCTTTCATGCTTCGTTAAATCCCGATCCCAAAGATAAATTAGACAACGAGCAGTTGGCCGAAATCGCCCAAGCGTACATGCAAAAACTTGGCTACGGGAATCAACCCTACATCGTTTTCAAACATTCTGACATCAAGTGGGAACACCTGCATATCGTATCCTTACGAGTGGACGAAAACGGAAAGAAGATAAACGACAGTTACGAAGTAGCCCGTTCTATAAAGGTTTGCAGGGAATTGGAACAGGAGTTTAATCTTGTTCCCTTAATGAAGAGACAGCGGGAGAGCGAAACCCCAACAAAAAAGATAGATTACAAGGAAGGGGATATAAAACATCAGGTGGGTAATATTACCAAATCCATTATGAGCCGGTTCTATTTTCAATCATTGGGAGAATACCGGACGTTACTGGAACAATTCAATGTAACCGCCGAAGAAATCAAAGGAGAACATGAAGGCAAACCGTATAATGGCATTCTTTACTGCGTAACCGGTGAAAGAGGAAATAAAGTTGGGCGACCGCTTAAATCCTCTTTGTTCGGCAAAGAGGTCGGCTGTGATGCCTTGCAGAAGCACTATGAGTTATCAAAAGCTGCTGTCGAAAAGAAAAAGATACGGGAATCCTTGCGTCCGGTTATCGCGCAGGCAATGCGGAAAGCAAACGGCAGGAAAGATTTTAAACGGCTCATAAGGGAGAAAGGTATCGGGGTTATTTTCCGTGAGAATGAACAGGGACGGATTTACGGGGTTACGTTTATTGATTATCAAAACCGGACTGTCCTGAACGGCTCTCGTTTGGGCAAAGAGTTTTCGGCTAATGTGTTCAATGAGTTATTCAACAATCAGTTGACACGAAGTAATGAAATCGGACACAGAATTGTAGATAGTGTGCTAAAGCAAACGAAAGAGACGCATCAAAATAGAAGTTCGAATTTATCTCCCGGTTCAGTCTTCAGCCTTTTTGAGATAGGGCAGTCAGGCGATGATTACGAGGCAGAAAGCTTTGCCAAAGAAATGGAATACAATGCGGAGCTTCGCCGCAGGAAAGCTAAACTCAGGAAGAAAGGACGACAATTGTAGATTGATGTATATTAGATACACTATAAAACAGAAATATGTCCCTTTTCTTGCAACCCCAAAGGAGTTGTGAAGGGACGCAGGGAAAAGGGACATATTTTTTTGGAGGGAAAGGGTAAATCCGGCCGGCAGGTCAATCTTCCTTTGCTTTTGTTCCATTTTCAAAAGCTTTGATCTGCCAATAATCGCAATGCTTGTTAACAAACGCCCGCACATCGGAGGTTCTGTAATAGACTCTGTGACCGATCAAAAAGTGGGGTAATTCTCCTTTACTGCGGTAACGTTGCAAGCTGCGATTACTCATTTTGAGCAGGAAACATAAGTCCTGATTGTCCAGAATCTTGTCATCCTTTTCGAAGACTTCCGTCGTATTAACCAAGGCGCTGAGATTTTTGGCAATCTCGGTGAGTTTCTTGGAAAGTTTTTCCATACATAAATCGAAATGTTCTGCGTCGATATACATAATGCTTCTGTTTTTAATTCCGCATCAATAGTAATGCAACACAAAAATATAGCAATAATTTTCGAAAATCAAGGCTTTGCAGGTAGGTGGCATCAGTTGGCACAGGTATGGCTGCAGTTGGCACAGTGTCTTATTCTGTCTCATTCCAAAATAGGTTTACAGAAAAAAATGTAAATTTAACCCGTAGTGCATTTATAAAAAAGCAAGTAATTTCCCTCTCATAAGCCACCGTCATATTTGAATTATGCCCTAGGCATACTAAAATATGCCCTAGGCATACTAAAATATGCCCTAGGCATACTTGAATTATGCCCTAGGCATACTGAAATATCCCATGGGCATACTGTGAACTTTGCCGTGTTAGTAGCGAAGTCCGCATGGGGCGTGAGGGATATGAGCGAAAATGCTTTTTTGTGAGTGTGCGAACAAAAAAGATTGTAGCGGATAGCCCGACCCCCGACCTGACCCCGCTCAACTTGTTGAACCCCAAGACGGGGGGCACGCTCAAATTTATATAAATGCACTACGGGTTAAATTTACATTTTTTTCTGTAAACCTATTTTGGAATGAGACAGAATAAGACACTGTGCCAACTGCAGCCATACCTGTGCCAACTGATGCCACCTACCTGCAAAGCCTTGATTTTCGAAAATTATTGCTATATTTTTGTGTTGCATTACTATTGATGCGGAATTAAAAACAGAAGCATTATGTATATCGACGCAGAACATTTCGATTTATGTATGGAAAAACTTTCCAAGAAACTCACCGAGATTGCCAAAAATCTCAGCGCCTTGGTTAATACGACGGAAGTCTTCGAAAAGGATGACAAGATTCTGGACAATCAGGACTTATGTTTCCTGCTCAAAATGAGTAATCGCAGCTTGCAACGTTACCGCAGTAAAGGAGAATTACCCCACTTTTTGATCGGTCACAGAGTCTATTACAGAACCTCCGATGTGCGGGCGTTTGTTAACAAGCATTGCGATTATTGGCAGATCAAAGCTTTTGAAAATGGAACAAAAGCAAAGGAAGATTGACCTGCCGGCCGGATTTACCCTTTCCCTCCAAAAAAATATGTCCCTTTTCCCTGCGTCCCTTCACAACTCCTTTGGGGTTGCAAGAAAAGGGACATATTTCTGTTTTATAGTGTATCTAATATACATCAATCTACAATTGTCGTCCTTTCTTCCTGAGTTTAGCTTTCCTGCGGCGAAGCTCCGCATTGTATTCCATTTCTTTGGCAAAGCTTTCTGCCTCGTAATCATCGCCTGACTGCCCTATCTCAAAAAGGCTGAAGACTGAACCGGGAGATAAATTCGAACTTCTATTTTGATGCGTCTCTTTCGTTTGCTTTAGCACACTATCTACAATTCTGTGTCCGATTTCATTACTTCGTGTCAACTGATTGTTGAATAACTCATTGAACACATTAGCCGAAAACTCTTTGCCCAAACGAGAGCCGTTCAGGACAGTCCGGTTTTGATAATCAATAAACGTAACCCCGTAAATCCGTCCCTGTTCATTCTCACGGAAAATAACCCCGATACCTTTCTCCCTTATGAGCCGTTTAAAATCTTTCCTGCCGTTTGCTTTCCGCATTGCCTGCGCGATAACCGGACGCAAGGATTCCCGTATCTTTTTCTTTTCGACAGCAGCTTTTGATAACTCATAGTGCTTCTGCAAGGCATCACAGCCGACCTCTTTGCCGAACAAAGAGGATTTAAGCGGTCGCCCAACTTTATTTCCTCTTTCACCGGTTACGCAGTAAAGAATGCCATTATACGGTTTGCCTTCATGTTCTCCTTTGATTTCTTCGGCGGTTACATTGAATTGTTCCAGTAACGTCCGGTATTCTCCCAATGATTGAAAATAGAACCGGCTCATAATGGATTTGGTAATATTACCCACCTGATGTTTTATATCCCCTTCCTTGTAATCTATCTTTTTTGTTGGGGTTTCGCTCTCCCGCTGTCTCTTCATTAAGGGAACAAGATTAAACTCCTGTTCCAATTCCCTGCAAACCTTTATAGAACGGGCTACTTCGTAACTGTCGTTTATCTTCTTTCCGTTTTCGTCCACTCGTAAGGATACGATATGCAGGTGTTCCCACTTGATGTCAGAATGTTTGAAAACGATGTAGGGTTGATTCCCGTAGCCAAGTTTTTGCATGTACGCTTGGGCGATTTCGGCCAACTGCTCGTTGTCTAATTTATCTTTGGGATCGGGATTTAACGAAGCATGAAAGACAACCTTCTCCGTTTTGTTGTTCACTGCCAGATAGGGATAAAACGAATCCACGCAATCCCGAATGGAGAATCTTCCGTCGGGAGAATCAAACATCTTCCGGCGATACAGCACCTCCGCCTGATTCTCCTCCACCTTGATTTGGTTGTACGCCAGTACCCCGAAAACCGATTTCCCTGAACTTATTTTGGCAAGCATGATTCACGGAATTTGGTCGTTATTTCTTCAATCTCCCGTTTCAAAAGTCCAAATTGGAGGGTCGATTTCTCGACAATCTTCATCATCGAACAAGCTTTTTGTTCTCCGAAATTGCGAATCAAGGCATGAAAAACCTGATTGTAATTCGTCTTGATTGCCCGAAACTGCTCAAAAAAACCGGATAATAACAGCGCATAATCCCATACGGATTTATTCACGATAACTGTTTTTATAGGCTTATTCAGTACGTAATCCGCCATGAAAGCGGATATACTCCGTTTTCCCGATTGCCTGTATAGGGATAAGAACAGTTCGGTATCCTTCTCACTTAGTCGAATCATGTAGCGGTTTATCTGTGGATTCGATTTGGGCTTGCGCCCCCGCTTTCTTTTTTCTTTTTCACCGGACTCTCCGGCATTAACATGTTTCATGTTCATTACCCGTTTCTTTTTAAAAAGGTTGCGACTTTGGAACAACCGCCCTCCGCTTCAGAGCGGAGCAAGAAAGGTTTTGGGCAGAAAAAAAATGGAATTTTTTGCTGACAAAAACACTTCTTGCTATTGTCTGATGACAATAAAATCCGCCACGATTGGCGGACGTTACCGGTAAGCAGAGCGGTTACCCATTATTGGGGGAATAGTATCTGAAACATCGAATGTTTCCGGTCATTTCTCATTCCCATTTCACAAAATTAAATGATGTTTTGGCTATACCACAGCCTGATAAGCGGACAACAGCAGACAGTTTACGCCATCTAAAGCCAAGAAAAAAACCTGCCGTTTTTCTTGGCTTTCTTTGTATGGAGAAAAGCAGCCATACGCAGATAAAAACAGTGATAACAGCCCGCTTGCGTGCAGATAAGCGGGGATAGATAATCAGATGCAGAGGTAAATGGCAATAACATTAAAAACATTTCAATATGAAGGAAAATAACAGTACAGACAGGAAAGCGGGCAGCAATGCCGGAGTGAGGATTGATACGGGTGCATTTATCCGCCAAGTATCACTGGCAGGTATGGGTAGAGATACACCCGAATCCATACAACCTACCAGTAGGGTGGAAATAACAGGAGAAGAACCGGAAGTCGTGGAAGAAAAAACAAAAGAACAAGCAAAAAGAGAAAGAGGAGAAGTAGGAGCGGCAGATTACGAAGATGTATTCCTCGCCCGGAACGAACTGCGAAACCGGCAAGGCTTGTATATCGACAAGGACAATTACGAGATACTTCAAACACTTGTCCGCTCCGTTCGTAACCGACGACTTAGCGTAAGCGGACTGGTGGATAACATCGTCAGGCATCATATCGAACGCTACGGAGAGGATATTAACCGGATTTATGAGGAAAACATCCGTAAACCCATCAAAAGCAGACAGTAATCAACTTGATAGTAACCCTTTAATAAAAATCAGTATGAACGATTCCATGAATCATCAAGCAACAAGCCCTGTGTATATTTCTTTTTGCACACAAAAGGATATATACACAGGGCTTGTTGCTTGATGATTCATGGAATCGTTCATACTGATTGATTTTTAAATGGTTCATGCTAAAATGGTTACTATCAAATTGATTACTCTCTACTTTTTATAGGCTTACGGATATTTTTCTCATAAATCCGATTGATTTCATCCTCGTAGCGTTCGATATGATGCCTGACGATGTTATCCACCAGTCCGCTTACACTGAGTCGCTGACTACGAACGGAGCGGACAAGGGTTTGGAGTATCTCGTAATTGTCCTTGTCGATATACAAACCTTGCCGGTTACACAGTTCGTTCCGGGTGAGGAATGCACCTTCGTAATCTGCCACTCCTATCTGTTCTCTTTGCGCCGGTTCTTCTTCGCCGGGTTTAGCTTCTTCGCTTATTGTTTCCCATTGAGGGGATGAAGATAGGAACTTGGGCATATCCCCATTGCTGCCTGCCACTGATACTTGGCGGATAAATGCACCTGTATCAATCCTCACTCCGGCATTGCTGCCCGCTTTCCTGTCTGTACTGGTATTTTCCCTCATACTGAAATGTTTTTATGTTTATTGTCATTTACTTCTGCATCTGATTACCTATCCCCGCTTATCTGCACGCAAGCGGGCTGTTATCCCTGTTTTTAGCTGCGTATGGCTGCTTTTCTCCATACAAAGAAAGCCAGGAAAAACGGCAGGTTTTTTTCTTGGCTTTAGATGGCGTAAACTGTCTGCTACTGTCCGCTTATCAGGCTATGTTATAGCCAAAACATCATTTAATTTTGTGAAATGGGAATAAGAAACGACCGGAAACATCCGATGTTTCAGATACGATTCCCCAAATAACGGGTAACCGTTCCGCATACTGATAATGTCCGTCAATCGTGGCGGATTTTATTGTCATCAGACAATAGCAAGAAGTGTTTTTGTCAGCAAAAAATTCCATTTTTCCCTGCCCAAAACCTTTCTTGCTCCGCTCTGAAGCGGAGGGCGGTTGCTCCAAAGTCGCAACCTTTTAAAAAGAAATGAGTAATGAACATGAAAAATGTTGGTAATGGAACTTCCCCCGACAATGGAAAGTTCAAAGAAAAAGACAAGAATAAGTCAAAAAGAGGGCGTAAGCCGAAAACGGATAAGCAGGAATATCGCTATATGGTTTGCCTGAATGAGGCGGAAAACAAGCGGTTTTTATCCATGTACAAGCAATCGAGCAAGCGAAGTATGTCCCGCTTTATGGCGGATTGTGTGTTAAATCATTCGTTAAAAACCGTCGTTATCGACAAATCCCTGATTGAATTTACAATGCTTTTAAGCAGTTTCTTTCTCCAATTTCGAGGCATAAAGACCAATTACAATTAGGTTTTCCATGCCTTGATTCGCAATTTTGGAGAGCAAAAAGCTTGTTCGATGATGAAAATTGTCGAGGAATCGACCCTCCGATTCGGACTTTTGAAACGGGAGATTGAAGAAATAACAACCAAATTCCGTGAATCATGCTTGCCAAGATAAGTTCGGGGAAATCGGTTTTCGGAATACTGGCTTATAACCAAATCAAGGTGGAGGAGAATCAGGCGGAGGTGCTGTATCGCCGGAAGATGTTTGATTCTCCCGATGGAAAATCTCCATCCGGGATTGCATGGATTCGTTTTATCCCTATTTGGCAGTGAATAACAAAACGGAGAAGGTTGTCTTTCATGCTTCGCTTAATCCTGACCCCAAAGATAAGTTAGACGACAAGCAGTTGGCAGAAATCGCCCAAGCGTACATGCAAAAACTTGGATACGGTAATCAGCCCTACATTGTTTTTAAGCATTCCGACATCAAGCGGGAACATTTGCATATCGTATCCTTGCGGGTGGACGAGAACGGAAAGAAGATAAACGACAGTTACGAAGTGGCTCGTTCGATGAAGATTTGCAAGGAATTGGAACAGGAGTTTAACCTTGTTTCCTTAATGAAGGGACAGCGGGAGAGTGAACCCCCGACAAAGAAGATAGATTACAGGGAAGGAGATATAAAACATCAAGTGGGTAATATCACTAAATCCATTATGAGCCGGTTCTATTTTCAATCATTGGGAGAATACCGGACGTTACTGGAACAATTCAATGTAACCGCCGAAGAAATCAAAGGAGAACATGAAGGCAAACCGTATAATGGCATTCTTTACTTCGTAATCGGTGAAAGAGGAAATAAAGTTGGGCGACCGCTTAAATCCTCTTTGTTCGGCAAAGAGGTAGGCTGTGATGCTTTGCAAAAGCATTATGAACTCTCAAAAGCTGTTGTCGAAAAGAAAAAGATACGGGAGAATCTCCGTCCGGTTACCTCTCAGGCGATGCAAAAAGCAAGCAGCAGAGAAGGGTTCAAACGTTTGATGAGGGAGAAAGGAATTGGAGTTGTTTTCCGTGAGAATGAAGCGGGACGGATTTACGGGATTACGTTTATTGATTATCAAAACCGGACTGTCCTGAACGGTTCTCGCTTGGGAAAAGAGTTTTCGGCAAATGGTTTCAATGAGTTGTTTAACAACCATCTAAAACATAGTAATGAAACCGGACACAGAATTGCGGACGGTGTGCCAAAGCAAATGGAAGAGATGCATCAAAATAGAAGTTCGGATTTATCTCCCGATTCGGTATTCAGTCTTTTCGATGTGGGACAATCAGGCGATGATTACGAGGCAGAAAACTTTGCCAAAGAAATGGAATACAATGCAGAGCTTCGCCGACGGAAAGCTAAACTCAGGAAGAAAGGACGGCAATTGTAAATTAAATTTATGATTATCCGTTATTGCACCTAAATTAATTTTTGTAAGTAACAGCTGCTATTAATAGTCTGTCAAAAAGATTTTCGCCAAAATATCTACGATTAAATTTATAGCAAAATTCATTGAGATAACTTTGAAGATATTCAGGTTTTATATCGTGATAAATAGCTAACAACAACCGTTTGGCATTGCTGATAGCGATATGTACCCAAGGTAAAACTGTTCCTGTTTCTTTTTTGGGGATTACTTTTGGTCTATGCTCTT
>SNRY01000486.1_pt1 | contig 13179 bp, 4 predicted proteins | sample 4693421 | NCBI WGS metagenome assembly SNRY01 (sample SAMN11003215, study PRJNA524138) | termite gut metagenome | isolation source: Bacteroidetes bacterial symbionts from single cell of protist host amplifed... | host: Streblomastix strix ... | reverse complement strand
CCCAAGCCACATTGGCAAGAATATGAGGCACACCCTTGATGCGGTAATATTCCATAATATCTATTTCGCCGTTGGAAGGCCAGGGCATATCCTTGCCAAGCGTCCATATAGCAGGCCAAGAACCTCCCGCAGTGGGAATACGGGCTTTTACCTCAAAGCGTCCGTAGAGAAACTCCTTCTTGCCAACAGTTTTAATAGATGAAGATGTATATTCGGCATATTCGCGTATGCTTCTCCAATCTCGCCCTTTTGATTGGTATTTAGGATTCTTTATCCTCTCTTTCCTTGCTTCGATCGTCAACACACCCTCTTTACAATAAGCGTTATCCGGTTGATACCATTGATATTCTTCATTGCGGACAAAACCCTCTTCATGGCTCCATGAAGAAGGGTCGGGCTTACCGGTATCATTAAATTCGTCACTCCAAACAAGTTGGTATTCTTGCGCGAGGAGGGTAGCGGGGAAAAGTAAAATATACAATAAAGCAAAATATGTCAGACAATGTCTGTTATATAAATTCATAACTTTTTAATTTCAAATATACCGATAAATTAATGGTATGATAAATTATTTAATTCAAGTTGCTGTTTATAATCGGCTACAAAATTAAAAGTCAATCCTCTACCTTTGTGTTATTCACACACAAAAGCAGGAGGATTGACTATATGCTTATAAAAACTGTTGCAATATATATTAATTATTATTAATTGGTTGTTATTGATTCGTCGGCAACGGCTTCCTGCCATGTTTCCCATTTTGGGGTGTTAGCGTCATAACCATCGTAGCCGTAATTCTGGCTGAGCTTGCCTTTATTGTTGGCGGTAATTGCCGAGTTCGGAATTGGCCAGTAAAAGTTGTGCTTGCCCATGGTATAGTTGACCGTTCTCGGTCTGATATTTATGGGTCCTTTGTTGTACATACTATAATGTATAATCCGCTGATACCAATAGCTTCCGCCGCTTGCATCCGTGCCGGACTGCTTGTCGAAGGTGTTTACGTCATACGTGTTAGTCCACTCATCGGGTTTACCGCTCAGGGCAAGGCAGTACGAAACACGGCTTAACTCCACGTTGCGCCACTCTTCCAAATACAGCTCGCGGGCGCGTTCGTCCATAATGTCGCCGATGTTGACGGAGGAGTACAGTCGGGTGCAACCTGCCCTTTTCCTTACCTCATTTACGTCGCCGACAGCCGTAGCATCGCCCAAGTAGAACTTGGCTTCGGCTCTGAGCAGGTATGCCTCTGCCAGACGGTAAAGATACCAGTCGGCATTACCGCCGTTGGTGGCACCATTAAACTGGTTAGAGCTTTGACTGGCTTCCGCCGATACGTCGTGTAGATAGATTTTGTAGTGGGGCCAGTCGAACCAAACGCGAAGACTGTCGGTACACAATAAATCCCCGTTAGTCGGGTTATAGAAAAGAATATTTTTACCAAACCACTCAGATGACGACGGGTCGTTGTATTTAATGGAATCCATCCTGCCCCAATTGCCCACTGTGCTATTGTGACGCAGATCTCCATCATCGTGTGCGCCGTCTACGTTCCACATTACGTTAGTAGCAAACCATGTCAGGCGCCACGTGGCAATACCGCGTCCGATGGCTCGAACGTAGTCGTAGTTCGGCCTGTAGCTGCCACTATTACGGGCATAATTTTGTACTGCCTGTTTTCCGTCGGGCGATTTCAGGTCGGAGCCGCTGGTATAGCTGGGTCCGAAAATACGCAACGTAAGGAACTCTATCATCGATTCAGCCGTTGCGCCGCGATTAGGCATACCCATTATCAACTCCTTGTTGGTGGCAATGAGCTTGTTTTCGGGGCGGTGCAGGTCCCAAATCACGTTGCGGGTAATGGGCCACGTTTGAGGCGAATAGGTATCTACAAATGTGCCGAAGTTGTTTTGCATTAGCGCATACCCCGACCGTTCAATCAGAATATCCGTCTGCTCTTTGGCTTTCTGCCACTGTTTTGTTGCCAGATAGCATTTGGTAAGCAACATACGGCAGGCACCCTTGTTTACCTGTCCGATGTAAGTCATATCCGCCTGTTCGGGTACCCACTCTACTGCAAATTCCATGTCCTTAGTTATCATTTCCAGAATCGCCTCTTTTTTGGTAGAGCGATAGTTCTGCTTGGGCACTTCCAGAATTTTGGTTACCAAAGGAACATCACCATACTGAAAAACTAGGGATAGGTAGCGAAACGAGCGGTGGAAGTATGCCCTACCAAGATAAGCGTTTTTAGTTTCCTCACTCAATCCTTTAACTTGGTCTATAAAACTGCATATCGTGTTGGCATACTTGATACCGTTGTAAGTCTCATCCCAAAAGTATCCTATCCAGTTACCGGCATCATTTCCTGGCCCGCCGGTAGGCGTCAGCTTGGCGGCAACGTCGTCGCACAGATTACCGTCATCCGTTTTAGAGGCGACAGACAGCTCTGAGAACAGGTACTCCGTTCCAATGGGAACAGATATGTTTTTGCTTTCGTAGCTCGTCCAGTAGGAGCGCAGATGCCTGTCGCACATTGCCAGCGCTGCCTGCAAGCCAGATTCTGTACTAAAAGTGGTTGTCGGCTCGTAAAACGACAGCGGATCGGGTTTCAGAAACTCTTCGGAACAACTGCCAAAAAATACCGAACTGCATATAACGGTTATCAGTCCGATCACCGATAATATATTTTTCATGTTTTTATTTATTTTTTTCATGTTTTAAATTTTAAAATGTTAGATTTAATCCAAATGTAAAGATGCGGCTTGCCAGACCACCGGTTTCGGGGTCACCATATTCCCAGTCTTTATTCCATACCGCAACATTGCGTATGCTGCCATATACTTTTGCTTTCTCTACACTCCACTTGGTAGTCCAATCCTTTGGCAAGGTATAGCCTAACGATATATTTTCGAGGCGGATGAACGAGCGGTCGTAGAGCTTGCCGGGAGCGGAAACTCCTGCGGGACCCAGGGCGTCTAACCGTCCATATTTATTGGTAGGGTTCTCCGGCGTCCAGTACTCTTTGGTAAATGTGTTGAGGGCGTTTGTAATCATCGAACCATCGTTGTCCTTGTTTAGGTAGTTCCCGCTAAGGCTCTTGTGTCCCATATACGAGTAGATGTTGAACGAGAAGTTCAAATTTTTCCACAATGTAAACTCGTTACGTATCGACCAGTGGACGGGCGGAGCGGTTTGTCCCAAAAATTCCTTGTCTTTGTCGTTATATACGGGGGTAATGCTGCCGTCAGTATTAACCTTGTCGTCGGCGGTATAGTTGTTCGCCACTTTGGGGTCGCCGGGTTTCTGTCCGTGTCTCGCTGCCTCTTCGACTTCATTTGTTTGCCATATTCCCGTTACGCGATAGTTCCAAATGGTACTAATGGGTTGCCCGATGAACCAACCGTTTGAGGTGTCGTCCATTTCTTTGCTACCGATAACATTATCCATCGCGTCAAGTATATCTTCATTCTCGTAGTAGAGGTGCTTGATGGTGTTTTTGTTATACGAAAAGCCTAGCGTGGTGTTCCATTCAAACATATCGGTTTTGATATTCTGCGAATTGACGGAGATTTCAATACCTTTATTTTGTACTTCGCCGAGGTTGGTGGCAATGGAACCGAATCCTGAGAAGCCCGGCAAGCGCTGGCTCATAATCATATCGTTGGTATTCGTCATATAATATTCGATGCTTCCTACAATGCGGTCGTTGAGAAAGCCGTAATCCAGCCCAAAGTTCCACGCCGTCGATTTCTCCCATTGTAAATTCGGATTAGCCAAACGATCTACGGATAGGTAACGTAAGTTTACCAGACTACCCGAAGCATTTATATATCCTTGCATTTTGCCGCTTCCGGTACCGAGATTGGCAAGCGATATGTACGGATCGGCAAGCGAACGGTTCCCGTTTTTACCCCACGAAGCGCGCAATTTGCCCGTGCTCATCACATTCTTCCATTTGAAGAAGTTTTCGTTGGTAAACGTCCAGCCCAGCGCTACCGAAGGGAAGGTGGCATAGGGATTGGATTGTCCGAATGCCGAATAGCCGTCGCGACGGACAGAGGTGGTCAGCATATAGCGTTCGTCGTAAGAGTAGAACAGGCGAGCCAGGAGCGCGTCGGCTGTCTGGTGGCTGTCTTCGGACGAATAGCTACTCTCGGCTTTGCTACCGTTTTTCGTGTTGTGAAAACCCAGCGCATCAGAAGGCAGGATATTGCGGGCTTCAATCCGATCCTGCCAGTAGCGGCGCTCTTCGGCTTCCTGTACCAGCGTGAGATTGACGTGATGCTTTTGGACAAAGGTGTAATCCCAGTTGATGGTATTGTTGAGCGACCAGTCGAAGCGTTTAGCCTGTTCGCGGTTGACACCGTGGTTAGTAGCTAACCAGTCGGGATGTTCCGACGATTCGAAATAGCGGTCGTAGAAATACTGGTAGCGCGGCGAGGCGTTGAACGAATAGGTGACGTTAAATGGCAAATAGACTTTGGCGGTAAGAATACTATTAAGCACCATATAGCCTTTCTCCAGCTCCATGTATTGACGGTTAAAGTCGTGGTTGTATGTGTATGTATAGCTAGTTCCCATCGACTTATTCACCAAATTCCCATCACTGTCGCGGTAGGAAGCATAGGGACTGAGGCGCACCTGATTGTTATCCCAATAATTCAAGCCCAGATTGGGTTGAATATCCCCGTCGCTACGGTCCTGGAAGTTCACGTTGGCTCCAATTTCAAGCCATTTGTTTACTTTGCCTTCCACCTTCATGTTGGCGCGTATGGCACTGTATTCGTTGCCTACAACCGCTCCCTCGTTGTTCAGGTAGCCAAAAGACAAGTAATAGTTCATCTTATCGTTGGCACCGGACACGCTGGCATTGTAATCTTGGTTGAAGCCTGTTTGGAAGGTGTGATCATACCAGTCGAAAGACCTGCCGACAAGATAATTTTCAAGTACAATATCATTCAAACCAAGCCGTCTGGCGTAAATACTGGCGTCGGATTCATCGGTTGAATTGGTGGTATATGCCCGCCAATTGTCTAGCGAAATGCCGTATTTCGCCAGATTTGCCGGATTGTCGTAATACCCCAGTTTGCCTTTTTGGGAACCGGCCTGATAGGCTTCATACGCGTCCGTTGCGGCATTTACTCCGTAAGTGCTCACTTTGTACCAGTCTTCGCGGTATTGCATATATCCTTCGGGACTAAATACTTCACGATAGGCGCTTTTTTCAGTGAAACCGGAGTTTATGCTCAAGTTCACCTTCGGCTTGCCCTGTCTGCCCTTTTTCGTAACAATGATAATTACCCCGTTTGCCGCCTTTGCTCCATAGATGGCAGCCGCCGAAGCGTCTTTCAATACGTCGATTTGCCCGATGTCGTCGGGATTGATTTCCGATAATTCGCCGTAAAACATCATCCCGTCAAGAATAATCAACGGGTCGTTATGCCCGCCGTCGGTATAGACAGAGCGTTGCCCGCGAATTTGCATTGAACCGCCGCCTTTAGCCGAAGTGTCAAACCCGACGTTCAGTCCCGGAGTACCCCGAAGAATATCCTGAACGGTTTTCGGATTTTCGTTGGCAATGTTGTCCGGTTTGATTTGTATAATAGAACCGGTAAGGTCTTTTTTTCTCATCGTACCGTAACCGATTACTACTATTTCTTCTAAAGTTTTTGTGTCCTCAGAAAGAACAATGTTTAAATTACTTTGGCCGTTAACCGGAATTTCTTTGGTTACGTATCCAATGTAACTAACCACCAAAATAGCATTAGAAGAGGCGTTTAAAGTAAATTTGCCTTCAATATCCGTTACCGTGCCGATGGAAATCCCTTTTACGACAATTGAAGCGCCGATTAAAGGTTCATTGGTTGTTTCATCCGCCACTTTTCCGGAAATGGAGCGTGACTGTCCGAAAATAGTTGCCGTACTTAGTATAAACATCATACAAAGCAATGTTGTTTTTGTTTTCTTTTTTAACATAGTATTACTGTTATAAAATTAAAATAATTAAAACTTATATTTAACTCAAGTTGCTATTTAGCTTCCCTATACGACCCGACCCGGATCTGGTATATTTAAGGTAATCACTTCTACAGGAAAGTCGAGATTATATCCGTTTTTACTAGTTCTTGGTTTGAATTATTTCATGCTTTTCAAAGAATACATAATATAAAGCAAGATTAATTACCTAATACCCCGTTTACCAAACCTAGAAATGTTTTTGCTTTTTCATTCGTACAAACTTTTAGATTTAACAAGTAATAAATAAGAAAAGAAAATCACTGGTAACAAAATATTGTCAAAGTTAAGTTACGAATATATATCTTATGCTAATAAAAATACATGGAAAATCATCCAAATACATGGAAAATCGTAGTCTATGAATAAAAATATTATTCGATTTGAATTATTCCATACTTTTTAAAGAATACATAAATAAGATGAAGCAAGATTAATTGCCTAATGCTCCGTTTACCAAACCTGAAAATGTTTTTTGTTTTTCATTCGCACAAACTTTTTAGATTTAACAAGTAATCGCATTGGTAACAAACTATTTAACAGGTTGATATTCATGCGGCACATCTTGTCGTGTGGAAGCAAAAGTATAGATAAGTATCTTTAACGTACTCTATATATTCTTATATAAAGAAGATAATTGGTTATTCGTGCTTTTTGAACTATAATTCGACCTTATGTAGAATAAACCTGTCCACGTATTCGCTTGGCAACATGTTAAATTCTTTCTTGAAACATAAACTGAAATACTTCGGGTCGTTAAATCCTACGGCGTATGCCAAGTCCGATATACGGATGTTCTGTTTCTCCTCCATTATTTTACAGGCGGTTTTTAAGCGGATATTGCGAATAAATGCGCTGGTATTAAGTCCCGTCAATGATTTCAATTTTTTATATAAAGTAGATTTGCTTGTACTCATTTCTTCAATAAATCGAGGTTGGTCAAAATTGGGGTCACTTAAATGACGGTTCACGCAATCAACAGCCTGACTTATAAATTCTTCATCAATACTAGTGTAGTTTAACTCTTTTATCTCAAAAGTCAATTGATTCTTAAAATCACGCGCTGTACGTTCTTTCGATTTCAAAAGATTTCTTATGCGGGCATGCAGCACGGTTAGGTTGAAAGGTTTGCTGATAAAGCCGTCTGCTCCGGATTCGTAAGCCATTGCTCTATCTTCCTCTTCGTTTTTGGCTGTCAGTAAGATGACGGGGATGTGGCTGTATTCGAATTTGTTTTTTATGTATTTGCAAAATTCTATTCCGTCCATTTCGGGCATCATAATATCGGAAACTATCAAATTCACATCTTCATTTTCAATGATTGTTACCCCGTCTTTTCCATTTCCGGCAGTGAGTACATGATATTCTCTTTCCAAAAGCTTAACCATCAGATGCAACAAGTCTTCATTGTCTTCGATCACCAAGACGGTATGGGGTTTTCTTTTCCCTGCTTCTACTTCCTCTTCACCGGTTTCCGGTTTCGAAGTAGCGGATTGTACAGGTATTTCCGTATCATCTATTTCTGCATTATCGAAAAAAGAACGCTCAATAGGGAGGGTCACATAAAAGGTAGTTCCCTTGCCCGGTTCACTTTCTACTTTGATTGCACCTCCGTGCAGTTCGACCAGGTCTTTGGTCAGCGACAAACCGATTCCCGTTCCGGTGGTATTGAAACGGCGGTAATCTCCTTCGTAGAACCTTTTGAAAAGGTTTTTTTGTTTTTGAGGCGATATGCCGCAGCCATTATCTCTTACCGTCAAAAGAACAAATTCTTTATTGTCATTTGCATACGAAAGGTTTACCTGGATAAAACCTCCTTCCTTATTATACTTGGCGGCATTAGAGAGTAGATTGTAAAGTATCTTGTCCAATTTGTCCGTATCAAAATAACCAAGAATAGAGTCTGGATCACAAATTACGGAAAAATGAAGTTTGTGTTTTTTTACTAATGGTTGGAAAATTTCCGTTTCATTCTTCACAAAGACTGCAATATCTCCCAGAGAGACACGCAATTTCAGATTGCCCGTTTCGGCTTTGCGGAACTCCAATATTTGTCGAAACAAACGTATCAGTCTGTCGATGTTTCCGGTTGCCACCGCATAAAGCTCTTTATGGTGAGGAATTAGTGTCTTCAGTTCGTCAATCGTGGCGGAGATAATAGTAAGAGGGGTCAGGAATTCATGGGTAATATTGGTAAAAAACTGAAGTTTGGCATAGTTTAACTCTTCCGATTTGGCTTGCTCCATTTCACGCAAATGCAATTGATTTTTCAATCTCATCCGGTTTCTTACAGTACGGTATGCTGTATAAATACCGGTAATAATCAACAGTATATAAATTAGGTATGCCCACCAAGTAGCCCAAAAAGGAGGAAGGATAGTGATAAGGATTTTCCGTACTTGTCCATTCCATACCCCATTTTCATTGGTTGCTCGTAATAAAAAGGTATATGTGCCGCTTTTCAGATTGTTGTAATAAGCAAAGTGGCGCGCAGCATCCGTATATTGCCACTCTTTGTCAAATCCTTCGAGTTTATAGGCATACTTGTTAAGTTCCGGAGCTTTGTAGGAAAGGGAGGCAAATTCTATAGTGAAATTATTGTAAATATAGGGCAGTTCCATTTTCTCGGTATATGCCGGCATTTTAGGGGAAATACGATTTCGCACGTCTTCGCCCAATGAACCGAATGAACGGTTAAAGAATTTGATGTTCGTAACATAAAAAGGTACTTCTTCCGAAACATCGTTTATGTCTTCGAAAAAAAAACTATTATAGCCTCCGTATCCGCCGAAAAATAATTCTCCTTCTTTGGCAAAAGAGGAATTGGGAATAAAAAAGTTATCCTGAAGACCGTCGGCAGATGTATATACCTTAATGGAGCTTTCTTGATCAATATCATCGTTTACGGTCATTCGTACCAGTCCATTGTTTGTTCCCAACCAGAGATTGCCGTGTTTGTCTTCTTTCACGCTTCCCACCATATTACCCGGTATATTAAACCGGCGACTTTTCTCCTGAAATGTGTCCGTTTGTTTGTCGTATAAAAAAAGTCCATGCCCCTCCGTGCCTGCCCATAAGCGTCCTTTTCCATCGCAAAATACACACAAGGCTGTTTTTGTAGGTAGTTTACCGTTTTTCAAGCTGTAGTTGGCATACTGTAGTGCATCGGGATAATAAATGTCGCCGGAAATGCGTATTATTCCCCAATTATTGGTTGCTAACCAGATATTCCCGTCGGCATCTTCGGTTATATCCCTGACATAGCACCATTCAAGATTGTCATTTTCCACCATCATACTCCCGAAAATGTATCCTTTGCCGTCGGCACGCTTTACTCCTACTCCATAGCGCGTACCTACCCAGCAATTACCCCGACTGTCTTCATAAAGGGAGGATACACAAGGATTTTTTATAAAATCGGTGTTTTTGGTATCGTAGTGTTCTACTTTCCTGCCTTTCTTATACACATATATTCCACCGTCATACGTACCAAACCATAATTCTCCGCTCTGCTTTCTCTGAATGGCGGAGTAAACAGTGGGCATTGATTCTACTTCGGAAAATTCAGGTATCCGGGAATAATAGAAAAATTGACCGGTTGTGCGGTCATGTCTTGCCAATCCGTAAGTGCCTATTCCCATCCAGACAGCACAGTCGGAATCAACAAACAACGAGCGGATAGCATTCGTAGGAATATCGTCCTGCTTGCCTTCAAAACGATAGAGGTTGAACTTGGGTTTATGGGTATCAACCATGAAAACGCCACCACCCACAGCCCCAATCCACATGTTACCCAAACGGTCGCGACAAAAAGAATTTATCTCATTACAAGCTATCCGGTAGGGAGACTTGTGCGATTTGTAATTAATAAAATTCCCCGGATATTCTTGCTGCATGATGCTCAATCCGCTGCGTGTACCAACCCATAAGGTATGAGTATTCAAATCTTCGGAAATATCATATACAACATCATCCAACAAAGAAGAAGAATTGCTTGGCTGATGTGTAAAGTGTGTCCATGAAATACGATTTAAATCCTTGGGATTTTTCAATAAAAACAACCCGCTCGCCCAAGCTCCTATCCAAATTCTCTTGTAAGAATCTTCATAAATAACATGGGCGGAATTACGCTCATTCATCTTAGGATAAGCATAGAGACGGTTCTCGGAAAGAGAATAACGATATAACCCGCTCGACCATGTGCCAATCCAGATATCTCCTTCGGAATCTTCTAATAATGATTTAATAGGAGTAGCGGTCATTAAGCCGTTCGTTTCTTTTCCGGCGTAAAGAATCATAGAGTCCGCCTTAACATCGTATCTGAACAAACCCACATCCGTCCCTACCCAGAGGGTATTGTCTTTGGTTACCATTAAACATGACACAGCATTGTTGTCAATGCCCGGATAGCTTCCTTTTCTTATCTTTCCGGTTTCCTTGTTTAAAACATTAATACCCTCTTGGGTTCCAATCCATAGATTGTGATTGCTGTCTTCTGCCAAACAAAGAATATTATTATCCGTCAACAAGCCGGGAGTATATAAATTGGAATTATACAAACTCACCTGATAACCATCGTACAAGCAAAGCCCATAACGGGTAGCAATCCAGATAAAGCCGTCTTTATCCTGAAACACTTTTTGAACCTCGGCACTGGGCAAACCGTTAAGTGTGGAAAGTTGCTTAAATTCCAGATGGGTGATAACATTATCCGTCGAAGAATACAAAGGACAGGCAAAAAAAATCAGAGATATTATCCGCAAACAATATGGTATAAATTTACGTTTCATCCGCATTGTGTCTTTTCATGTAATTAAGAAAGATTACACAAAGATACAAAGTATTTTCCGACAGAAAAAGATTACTATTACTAAAGAGAGAATTTATAATCTATGTACCCCTTTTTGCGGAGTATCTACTTTCGGATTTCCCTTGTAAGAGATGTCTCCACTTCCGGCTCTCTGAGCTTTTAAGAGAGACACAGCATGGCAAGATATGTCGCCGGAACCGGTAACATTAGCTGAAACAGCGTCCGCTTTCAATCGCACGGCATTTATATCACCCGAACCGAAAACCGCATAATCCGCACTTTGAGTTATTCCTGATAAATCAATATCCCCGGAACCGGTAGCACGAGCTTGTGTATTTTCCACCGTTACACGATTCAACTCTATATCTCCAGAACCGGTAACAGACAAAGAAAGTTGTTCGCAACGAATATCCGAACCGGTAATATCACCCGAACCGGTAATAGACAAATATAAATTCTTATCGGTTTTTATTCCGGAAGCTATGGTTATGTTACCGGAACCGGTAATTTCCATCTTATCAAGTGAAGGAGCAAACACTCTGACCTCAAGCTTTCCTGTATTAAAAACCTGCGTATTCTTCTTAAACGTTACATTCAAAGAGCCGTTTTCCGTATATACATCCAGCAAATCAACAATATTATCCGAACCATAAACTTCAACGCGCACCTTACCGCCAGTTTGCGTATAAACCACATCAGGGCTTCCTGCCAATCTTATGGCATTAAAGTTATCTGTTTTCACCACTCGAGTAACGTAATTCTTACTTGCTTCAGCTCTTTGAATATTAATACAAGAGTGAGAACATAAACAAGACCAGGCAACTATTGCTGCAATCAATAAATTCTTCATATTAACCAACTATCTTTCAGTAAATAAATTCATCACTTCCCTCATTATCAATTTACCGTAAACGTTTCCTTCAGCAAGCTCTTATCTTCCGAAGAAGGTCCTACCATGATAATAAATTCCCCTGCTTCCACACCCCAATTCATCTTTTTATCATAAAAAGCAAGTTTGTCCGGCGTAATCTTAAAAATTACTTCTTTCTTTTCGCCCGGATTCAACGAAATGCGGGCAAAGTCTTTTAATTCCTTCACCGGACGACTAACATTACTATATTTATCACGGATATAAAGTTGAACTATCTCTACTCCGACGCGATTACCGGTATTAGTTACATTGAAACTGACCTTCAACTCGCCATCTTTCTTTATTTCAGATGCGGAAAGTTGCATATCGCCGTAAGCATAAGTGGTATAAGACAACCCATAGCCAAACGACCAAAGCGGCGTACTCGGTTTCACTACATACGGATGGAAGTATTGTGAGGGTTTGTGATTATATATCATTTGCGTTTGCCCGATACTGCGAGGTATAGTAACAGCTAACTTTGCCGACGGATTTACCTTGCCATATAGTATCTCGGCTACGGCTTGACCGCCATACATACCCGGCTCCCATGCTTCCACAATAGCAGGAAGATGTTCAGCCGCCCATTCTACGCCAAGTTGACGACCATTGACTAAAATAAGAATGGTTGGTTTGCCGGATGCAGCAACCTTTTGAATCAATTCATTTTGCAGACCAACGAGATCAATATCCGAACGGTCAGTATCTTCTCCACCGGTACGCTCTGTCCAGCGGAAGCGCATCATGTATTCACCGGCAACTACGATATTCAAGTCCGCACTCTTGGCATGGATAGCAGCTTTGGCTACTTTCTTCGGGTCCATATTGCGCGGATCCCAACCCTGATCCACAAAGTCGAACTTAGTATCGGGAGCCATTTGCCGTAAGCCTTCCAATATGGTGATTACGTTCTCTTCCTTTTGAATAGCACTCCAATCACCCAAGATATTCATGTCGTCAGCATTGATACCCGTTACCAGTATCTTTTTGTATCTTGACGCATCCAGCGGAAGCAACCCGTCATTCTTCAACAGCACAATGCCGTTACGAGCAGCTTCTAAAGCCGTAGCGCGGTGTTCGTCATTTAAACGTATCCGCATACTTTCCTGTTCATCGGCAAAAGACTGTTCAAAAAGCCCTAACCGAAACTTAATATCCAATATACGACGAACGGATTCATCAATGCGAGATTCGGAAATACGTCCTTCCTTAACCAATTCCACTACCATTTCATTCCAATAAATGCCGTGCATGTGCATATCCATACCTGCCACGATGGATTGGTAAAAGGCTTCTTTAATATTCTCTGCTGTAGCGTGTACATCGTAGATGTGTTCAATATCCATCCAGTCGCTCACTACGAAACCGGGGAATTTCCATTCTTCCCGAAGAATGTCCTGCATCAACCATTCGTTGCTGTGGCAGGGAATACCGTTCAATTCATTGT
>SNRY01000485.1_pt1 | contig 13196 bp, 9 predicted proteins | sample 4693421 | NCBI WGS metagenome assembly SNRY01 (sample SAMN11003215, study PRJNA524138) | termite gut metagenome | isolation source: Bacteroidetes bacterial symbionts from single cell of protist host amplifed... | host: Streblomastix strix ... | reverse complement strand
TGCCGGAGGCTTAAAAGTGAGCGACCCAGCTATAGACTTGGCAGTGATTAGCGCCATACTCTCCTCCAGCATGGATGCAGCCATAGAGCCAGGTGTTTGTTTGGCGGGAGAAGTCGGCTTATCGGGAGAAATTCGTCCGGTCAATCGCATGGAACAGCGGATAGGAGAAGCCGAAAAGTTAGGATTCAAGCGATTCCTTCTACCCAAGTACAATATGCAGGGGATTGATAAAAAAAACAGGAAGATAGAATTAATTCCGGTAAGGAAAGTGGAGGAAGGGGTGAGAGAACTTTTCGGCTAAGGGCAAGCCAATGTGTTCCCTCAAAGAATTTACACCTTATTATATATATACCTTATTATATAGAAACCCGCCCCCTCACTTTCAATTCTCCACTCTCCACTTTTAACTAAATTTGGGCGTGCCCCCATGGGTCGGGCTATACGCTACAATCCTTTTTGTTCCTACCCTCACAAAAAGAATTTTCGCTACTATCCCTAACGCCCATGCGGATTTCGTTACTAACAACAGGCTGAAAGCCTACCATAATTCAGCCCCAGCCAAGCGAAGCAACAGCTGGGGATAAGAAAGTATATGTTCAAACTGCACCTTTTCTCACGCTTCGTAAGACCTAGGCTCGCATTCCGTAAGCCCTAGGCGCACGCTTCGTGAGACCTAGGCAAAAAAAAAGCACCCCTCCCCTCCATATTTTTCTTGTTTTTTTCTCCCATTATTTCCCCTTTTAGCCCCCTAAGTCCCCTTTGGGGTACCGGCTTATTGGGGGATGTCGTATTTTTGTGCTGAAGGAAGGAAAAACTTCCGGTCGATTTATTAACTAAAACCATAATTCTATGCCAGTAAAAGTACAGCATTATTTGCTTAAAGAAGACCTGAAAGACCCCTCTTCCAAATCCCTCTACCATCTGAGGCAGGTGCCGGGCACATCGCAAATTCAAGACATCTCGGATATCGCCAGGACGATTGAGAAAACAGGCGCTCTGAGCGCGGAAGACGTGGAACACACCATGAAAGCGTTCATTTACGAACTCAAGAAAACGCTTCTGCGGGGCGACAAAGTCAAGGTCGACGGATTAGGCATCTTTTCCACCACTTTCCATTCTCCGGGGAAGGAAGCAGAAAAAGACAGCACGGTCAAAACCATCAACCGGGTAAATATCCGCTTCCGGGTGGACAACAGCATGCGCCTGGTCAACGACAGCACAGCCACCACGCGCGGCGGGGAGAACAACGTGGTGTATGTTCTTCAAGAACCCTCTTCGGGCGGTGGTGGCGGCACGTTTGCCGTTACGGGAGTGAGCCTGAACGATACTCCCGTGCCTGCCGGCAGTGGCGAATTGAACCTCACCGCGGGTGATACACTGAAAATACAAGGCGCCGCCTTGTCCGAAACAGTGATAAAAGCCAATTTCGCCACGACTCCCACGGGTTCTTATACCGACAGGAATTTATCGGATTTAGGAACCGTAAGCGCCACCCCCACCTTGATTACCATCCAGGTAACTATCGCTGCCGCTCTGGTTACCAAGCTGCTCAAGGCAGATACCGGAGCAATGGTGTACGAATTTGGAGAATGAGCAGGTTGGAAAGTGGAGAGTTGAAAGTGGCTTTCCTGAAACTATCTTAGCTCCCTCTCCTTGGGAGAGGGATGGGGTGAGGCTGTGGAAATCCTGAAACCTAAAAACAAAAAAGGCATCTCCTTTAAGAGATGCCTTTTTATTATTAGAGTATGTAAACTATTTCCCTTAGCCTTGGCAAAGCCGAAGCTTTGCTTTTAACCTGACATAAGCCCTATGGACTACGCCATGCAAAGAGTTTTTATGGCTACTGTACTACAGCAATAGGCAAGTTTCCTATTGTTATCTTGGGTATTTCTATACCACCTACACCTTTTGCCTCTATGGTAATGAATGCGTAAAGAGGATCACTGCTAGCTGCAAGAGTCAACACCTGTACTACTGCTGTATCGTATAATTCTATCTCTATTCTATTAACAGTAGTGAGAGTAGCAGAATTATCAAAATCAACACCCAAATTTCCAAAAATATCCGTTATTGCCACGTTTGTCAAGGTTGCAATAACAGGATCGGCATCAGCATGTGCACCATTTGCTTTCAGTTCTATTTTAATTTTTATATCTCCACTAACATAGTTCCCTAATTGTGATAGAGTTCTGATTACGATGTCTCTGCTATCAGTAAGTAAATGTCCAGCCGTATTATAGTAGTCAACATTACGATGGTCAAGTCTCAGAAGCGGGAGATATGCTTTCTTTTCATCTTTCTTTATCACAGGATACTCTTTGGTAGTTGGAATCAAAGCAGCAGTATTAAGTGCCAAGTTGTATGCTTGGAAGGGTGATACAATCTGGAGTTTATACGGTTTATTTCTCCAAGGTGCTTTATAGTCCGGCACTACATCGGTAGGCTTTTCTTTGTATAACACCTGTCCGTAATTATAAGCCAAATAAGCATCGTATTGGGCAGTGAAGGCGGTATATGCCCCGTCTATGGACAACTTATTACCATCTTGCTTGATGAAATCCACATTACCCGGACCGGTGATGATAAAGCTTGCATTATCTATATTTATGTCAGTAGGAGCATTAGCATCATTTTTAAAGTAATATTTACCGGATCCGCCAACTACCTCTGCAGTCGCGAATAACCCTTTCATCACGTTATTGGTAAACTCATAAGACAATCCTTTCATACTTCCTCCATATACATTTCGTTCAATGGCAGGTATTATCTTAATTTCTCTGTTTCCGTCGCTATTTATATCATACACTACTCCCAAATTATAGTTATAAGCATGCCAGTCATAAAGTGTTGCAGTGCTGCTTGTTATTGCATTACTACCCTTCATGGCATGGTTTTTCCATGTCCACTCAGTCGTATGTAGAGTCTGAAAGGGTGTTGATGCTGTTGAATTTGCTCCACTAGTTATAATAGTATCATTCATTGCAATACGTTCTCCTCCTTGCGGACCGGACACAGGTAATGTCTTTGTCAACTCTACCTTATACTGTGCCACTGACAAACCTATGCCATTCTTTAATACCAATTTACCTTCATAAGTAACATCTTCTTTCATCTTGGAAGGGACAGTACCGGTGAATTTTAACTTTGCAGGACTAACGTTAGTTGCCGCAATAAAGGTATATGCACCACTGATATCAGCAGCAGCAGCAGCACCAAAAATACTCTTATTACTATTACTCGTCAGTGAGAACTCTGCAGTTGACACATCTCTCGATGTTACACCGCTTGGATACGTGATGGTTACCTCATTGGTAGGAACTGTTCCATCCACAGGAACTTTTCCATGAGTTGGGTTTTCCACATACGAAATGATATCCGGTTCAAATTTCAATACCCCTCCCTCTGCCGGAGGAGCATCCACAAGGGCATAAAACGCTCTTCCATCGGGGTCAACCAGCGTTCCGTCATGATTGACTACATATACACGGAAGCCGATTTCCTTACCCTTCAAATTAGCCGCCTTAACGGTGATTGAGGCATTTTGACTTATCGGATAAGCCTGATACAACCCATCTATGGCGCCTTCCGCTTTCCATAGAGCGACATCTGCCGCGTTCTCGCCACTGCTGTTGGCAGTATTATCCGTATCCAAACCAACATAATAAGCTAGAGCTATCGGTTCCGCATAAGTATAAGAGTTAGCTGTAGGATGCACCAGAGAAGTTACGGGTTGGGCTGCGGCTACATCTATTAACCTCACACTATTTACCGTAAAAGGCTGATTCAACAGAATCGGCAGCAAAGCTTGCGTAGATCTTTTTTCCTTCAGATTATTGGCAGCTCTTTTGGTGCTTTTTGTTGGATCTGCACCACCTGTCTTACTGTCCCATACATATTCACTGGATTGATAGTTATCCTGGAAATAACGGTTACGGATATTATCAATTAATAGATTATGAGCAGTAGTAGGAGTAATAGGATTAGAGGGATTATACTCTTTATCAGTTACATTAAATAATATCTGGTTATTCAAGCCAGTATCACTTGCATTATGGCTATATATGGAAGGATACTCTTTACCATCAAGCGTAACCTCAAAGGGACTCAATACATATCTCTCATCAGCCTCGCTGCCGAGTTTGCCCTTTACGGCAATAGCAAATTCTACCGGACGATTATTTGCCTTTACAAGACTGTTAAAGGCTTTAATGTTTTCGGGAGTCTTATACGTTTCAGGTTTTACCGTGAAGGTTACTTTGTAAAGACCTACCTGAGGGGTAACATCGAATGCTCTGGTCAATAGATCATTGTAACGTTCCAGTTTCACATCCAGATAATCCAATATTGCACTCTCACCCTTGCTGTTTACCAAAGAGATCAAATCCGCACTGCTTAATGGAGCATAAGCAGGAGTAACCTGAAGGATCACTTCCTTTACACTACCCTCCGGGCGAACTTCACCGTTCTTAAAGGTATAAGGACTAACACTGCCGAATACCCAATCACGCTTGCCTAAGGTAAGGTCGTAGTCAAGTATTTGGCCACTCAATACATGGATCCCCGTAATCAATCCATTTATATTTGCTTCCAGCGTCACCAAATCCGGATTACTTTTACTGATTTCAGCAATAATAGCTGCCACAAAATCCTCATGATTTACCAATTCAGCGGCTATGGCATCATAATTAAGATCACCTCCTCCACCGGTACCACCCGCATCTTCCAATTTCTTAACCGCATCTTTCAGTGTTTGAATCTGGCCATTAATCGTAGCGATAATAGCATCATAATTACCGCCTCCGGGAGCATTCGCGAGGGCAGTTATTTGACCCTGCAAGTCCGAAACAGCCTTTTCGAGCGCACTCTTCAAAGCTACGTCTTCGTTTTTCAAAGAACTAATATCGTCATCGTAGTCCTCACCGCATCCTACGAAAGCGATACCCAATACAAATGTAAATACCCCGAAGAGTAGATACTTCATGAACTTTTTTTCCATAATTAAATTAATTTAAAAACAACATTTTATAAAAACACAATAATTTCCAATTAAAGTTAACGGGAGTTTAGACAACTTCTCCCTTAACGTTATTTAATGTTTCCCACTTACTCACCCAAAAGGATAAAAAACTCCAACGGTAGTTAAATGATTGTAATTTGTTCGTTTTCGGGATGTTTTCGAGGAGTTCTTGAGATGTCTTTGGGAGGTTTCCGGATTCCTCCGTGAAGTATTTTTCTCTCTCTTGAACTGCCTATAAACTCTAATGTTTTCTAATTCTTCCTAACGTTTTCCCACTTTCCCGGTTCTTGTCCGTATCTTTACTTATTTTCATTGAAACCTGCTGGCAATCGGGGTTTTATAACAAAAATTAGCATTATTAAACGTCCCTCTTATGGGACAAACGCATCTTCGGTACATATCTGATACATGCCCTTTCAAAACGTTTTCTTCATTAGGAAACTCTATTCCTACCGCAAAACTCATATCCAAAGAGAAACAACGTTGCTGAATTGTTAATTTCTGCGTAATTGTCCTTGAAAAATAGATTGGATTCAAAATTTATGTGTTCCTTTGCAGTGGAATAATGATCTAATTAAGGCTCATGGTTTTTATTACAAGGTTTATATTTTACTGTTCGCTGGACGTTTTAGTAAACTCTCAAGTGTTTTAATTCTCGCCTTCTTATTGTGGTCATTTGTTCCAGAGAGTTTAATTTTATTCATTTATTATTTTGTTATTTATGAACATTTATGTTGGAAACCTAAACTATGGTGTTAGGGAAACAGAACTTCAACAAGTTATGGAAGAATACGGTACGGTATCTTCAGTAAAAGTGATTACGGATCGTGAGACGGGAAGGTCAAAGGGTTTCGGCTTTGTGGACATGCCCGATAATTCGGAAGCAACAAAAGCCATTTCCGGACTGAACGAAACAGTATTTAGAGGACGTAATATGATTGTTAAAGAAGCACAACCCCCCAAGAATGGATTCTAAATGAAAGAACCATCATAGGTGAAAAGACTTCCTGTTTATCCGCAGATTGGGACGAGACAGGAAGTTTTTTTATACCCGTAGGCGAAAATACAAGAAATTAAATGTATCTCTTAATCTGAATATAGCATCATAATCAAGAATTTTATATAGTTTTGTGGGCATCTAAGACTGAGTCTATCATTATGCCCGATTACGATTTGATAACGATATTAGGACCGACGGCATCGGGTAAAACACAATTTGCTGTGGCATTGGCGTACAAATTGGATGCTGAAATCATTAGTGCCGATTCCCGTCAAATATATCGGGGCATGAACTTGGGAACAGGCAAGGATTTGGATGATTATACCGTTAACGGCAAGCAGATACCTTATCATCTTATTGATATTGCCGAACCGGGCTACAAATACAATGTTTATGAATATCAACGGGATTTCCTGAATGCCTACAACACTATTAAAGAAAAAGGCAAACTCCCGATTTTGTGTGGTGGAACGGGTATGTATATTGAATCTGTACTGAAGGGATATAGGCTGGTTTCCGTTTCGGAAAATCCGGAATTGCGTTCGCGCTTATCCGGTAAATCATTGGAAGAACTGACTGTTATCCTTCGTAAATACAAAACACTGCACAATTCTACGGATGTGGATACTGCCCAACGTGCTATTCGCGCTATTGAAATAGAAGAATATTATGCCGGAAATGATTGTTCACGGCGGGAGTTTCCTCCTTTAAAGAGCCTGATCATCGGAATAGACATTGATAGGGAATCGCGCCGCCGGAAAATAACCGCCCGCTTGCACCAGCGTTTGGACGAAGGCATGATAGATGAAGTAAAAGCATTATTGGATAACGGCACAAAGCCCGAAGATTTGATTTACTACGGATTGGAATACAAATACATAACTTTATATATCACCGGAAAGCTCACTTACGAAGAGATGTTTAATCAATTGGAGATTGCTATACATCAATTTGCCAAACGGCAAATGACATGGTTTAGGGGTATGGAACGCAAAGGATTTGTAATACATTGGGTAAGGAAAATAGAAGAAGTAGAGGAGTTAATAAGAGGAGAAAGTTAATAAGCTATGGAAAGATGGGGCGTTATTTATAACCCGAAAGCCGGTACACGCAAAGTTCAAAAGCGGTGGAAAGCAATCAAGGATTACATGGAAAGCAAGAAACTTGTCTATGATTACATACAATCCGAAGGTTTCGGCTCTGTGGAACGTTTGGCAAAGCTTCTGGCTAACAATGGTTATCGTACCATTGTGGTGGTGGGGGGAGATGGAGCATTGAACGATGCCATCAATGGTATTATGGATTCAAATGCCCCTAATAAAAAAGGTATTGCTATCGGCATAATTCCCAACGGCATCGGTAATGATTTTGCCCGATATTGGGGATTGAGTATTGACGACTATAAAGGGGCGGTGGACTGGATTATCAACAATCGGCGGAAAAGAATAGATATCGGCTATTGCAGTTATTATACGGGAGAACAATATGAACGCCGCTATTTTATCAACGCAATTAATATCGGATTGGGAGCACGTCTTGTACAAATTACCGACCGGATGAAACGTTTTTGGGGAATAAAGCACATCTCTTTCCTGACGGCGCTGTTTCTTTTGTTTTTTGAAAGAAAACTGTACCGGATGCACCTTAAAGTGAACAATGAACATATTCGCGGACACATTATGACCGTATGTATAGGCAATGCCAACGGATACGGACAAACGCCGAGCGCTGTTCCTTATAACGGCTGGCTGGACGTTTCCGTTATTTATCGCCCTGACTTGTTGCAGATGCTTTCGGGCTTATGGATGCTGATTCAGGGGAGGATTCTCAATCTCAAGGTCGTAAAACCATATCGTACTAAAAAGGTGCGTGTGTTTCGTGCGCGAAATGCCGATGCCAGTTTGGATGGTCGCCTGCTACCCAAATATTTTCCTTTGGAAATAGGTATTTGGTCGGATGCAATCACGATAATCATTCCGGACTAATTTAACTGTAATTACATGAATTGCATGAATATCAAAGAGCTAAAACACACTGGCTCCGGTAACTTTTTCCTTTTAGCCGGTCCTTGCGTTATAGAAGGCGAAGACATGGCAATGCGTATTGCCGAACGGGTTGTTTCGATAACCGACAAATTGAAAATTCCCTATGTTTTTAAAGGTTCGTATCGAAAAGCCAATCGCTCACGCTTGGATTCTTTTACAGGAATTGGCGACGAAAAAGCCTTGAAGGTTTTGAAGAAGGTAAACGAAATGTTTGGCGTGCCGACTGTTACCGACATTCATTCATGCGAAGAAGCTGCTATGGCTGCGGAGTACGTTGACGTACTGCAAATCCCTGCTTTCCTCTGCCGGCAAACGGATTTACTTGCCGCTGCCGCTAAAACAAGAAAGACGGTAAACATAAAAAAAGGACAATTCCTGTCGCCCTCTGCCATGCAATTCGCTGTTAATAAGATAACGGAAAGCGGGAATAACAACGTCATGCTTACCGAACGGGGAACTACTTTTGGTTATCAGGATTTAATAGTTGACTTTCGCGGCATACCCGAAATGCAAGGTTTCGGCTTTCCTGTCATCTTGGACATTACACATTCCTTACAACAACCCAATCAAACAAACGGAGTTACCGGCGGTATGCCTCACCTGATAGAAACCATAGCCAAAGCCGGCATAGCCGTAGGGGTGGACGGTATCTTTATCGAAACCCATGAAAATCCGGCAATAGCCAAAAGCGACGGAGCCAATATGCTGCGTCTCGACTTGCTAGAAGGATTGCTTGCTAAGCTCGTTCGTATCAGGGAAGCCATCAAATAAAATCCGTAGTATGATGGAATGGCTTGATAGTATTGGCTCGTATCTCCCTGTAACAAATCCTACTTGGATATTCTTCCTCGTTCTTGTCATTATCTTGTTTGCTCCTGTTTTGCTGGGCAAACTGCGCATCCCCCACATCATCGGAATGATTCTGGCGGGAATGATAATCGGCGAATATGGACTCCACATTCTTGACCGCGACAGTAGTTTTGAACTTTTCGGCAAAGTAGGGGTTTACTACATCATGTTCTTGGCAGGGTTGGAAATGAATCTGGAAGATTTCAGGCATAACCGTTTCAAGGCATTGACATTCGGGTGCTATACCTTCTTTATACCCATGCTGTTGGGGTTGTGGACGAGCCAGAAGTTTCTCGGTTATAATCTTTCCACTTCTCTTTTGCTGGCAAGTATGTACGGCTCCCACACGCTGATATCCTATCCTATCATAAGCCGTTACGGTTTGTCGCGGTTGCGCAGTGTCAGCATCACTGTTGGTGGAACAGCCGTAGCCGTGATGCTGTCGTTGTTGATGCTTGCCATTATCGTCGGGCTATACAGGGGAGAGTCCACCCAACTATTTTGGATAATGATGTCCATTAAAGTAGGATTGGTTTTTTTCCTGATTATCTTTTTCTTTCCCCGTATCGGGCGTTGGTTCTTCCGTCATTACGAAGATAACATTACGCAATTCGTCTTTGTGCTGTCTATGGTCTTTCTAAGTGGCGGTATGTTCGAGTTGGCAGGGCTTGAAGGCATCTTGGGAGCTTTCTTGGCAGGATTGGTATTGAACAGGCTGATACCTTCTCTTTCGCCGTTGATGAACCGGATTGAGTTTGTGGGCAATGCTCTTTTTATCCCCTATTTCCTAATCGGGGTAGGGATGATTATAAATGTGCATGCCCTGTTTGCAGGGGGAGAATCATTGAAAGTAACGATTGTAATGATAGTCGTTGCCACAGGAAGCAAATGGTTCTCAGCTTGGTTGACGCGAAAAACCTTCCGAATGAATGCCGACGAATTTTCCATCATGTTTGGTTTGAGCAATGCACACGCAGCGGCAGCCTTAGCAGCAGTGCTTATCGGTAATACCGTGGAAATATCGCCCGGAGTTCCTTTATTGAACGATGCCGTGCTGAACGGAGCCATTGTGATGATTCTTTTTTCCTGTCTTATCAGTTCTATGGTAACAGAGCGTACTGCCCGCAGGATTATCGTTAAGGAAAACTTTGACGCACAAGAAAGCGATGCGGGAACGGAGGAGAATATTTTAATTTCCATTGCTAACCCTAATGCCATAGACAATCTGGTAAGGACAGCTTTGCTAATAAGAAACCTCAAGCAAAAGGAAGGGATGATTGCTCTTAATGTAATGAGCGACAACTCTTCTTCCGAAATGCATCGGGCGCAGAGCAAACGTAACCTCGAACAGACAGCCAAAATTGCTGCTGCTACCGATGTTATGATACATACTCTTTCCCGTTTCGACATGAACGTTGCTTCGGGCATCATACATACCCTAAAAGAATATAACGCTTCGGAAATCATTATCGGTCTGCATCATAAAGCTACCGTTGTAGATTCTTTTTGGGGAACGATAACCGAAAACTTGTTGAAAGGAACCTACCGGCAGATAATGATTACCAACTATATCATTCCGCCCAACACGCTGCGCCGTATGGTAGTAGCCGTTCCGCCCAAAGCGGAGTACGAGGCGGGATTCTTTAAATGGGTGGAACGCCTTTGCCGGATGGGTACGCGGCTGGGATGCAGGATACATTTCTTTGCCCACACTCATACGTGGCGATATATGCAAGGGTATATCAGCAAGAAGCACCGGACAATGCGTTACGGATACTCCGAATTAAACGACTGGGACGATTTGCTCTTGCTCACCAAGCATGTAAACTACGACCATTTGCTGGTAATCATCAGTGCACGGAGCGGATTTGTTTCTTACCAATCTTCCTTCGAGCGTCTTCCCTCGCAAATATCCAAATATTTTGCCAATAACAGCCTGATGGTGTTGTATCCCGACCAATATGGAGACCCGAAAGAAATGTCTTCTTTCTCAGAACCAAGATATTCCGGCAAATTCCGGCATTACGAAAACTTGCTTAACCGGATTTACCAATGGTTCAAAAAGAGTTGATGGAAGAATGGAAACCAGCGCAATAAATATGATACAATTAGAAGGAATTACTAAAAGCTTCGACGTTTTGCAGGTGTTGAAAGGCATTGACCTGACTATTTCAAAAAGCGAAATAGTCAGTATCGTAGGTCCAAGTGGAGCGGGCAAAACCACCTTGCTGCAAATCATGGGTACTTTAGACAAGCCCGATACGGGAACTATCCGCATCAACGGGACGTATATTGACCGCATGAAAGAAAAAGAACTTTCCGTTTTCCGCAATAAATCTATCGGTTTTGTCTTTCAGTTTCATCAGTTGCTACCGGAATTCACAGCATTGGAAAATATTATGATCCCCGCTTTCATTGCCGGAACTTCATCCAAAGAAGCAACCGCACGTGCGATGGAAATCCTGAATTTCATGGGATTGAAAGACCGCGCAACGCACAAACCTGCCGAGCTTTCCGGAGGGGAAAAGCAACGAGTAGCCGTTTCCCGCGCTTTGATTAACAATCCGGCAGTAATCTTAGCCGACGAACCTTCCGGAAGCCTCGATACGCACAACAAGGAAGAACTGCATCGCCTGTTTTTCGACCTGCGCGACAAGTTCGGTCAAACCTTCGTAATCGTTACCCACGACAAGGATTTAGCTTTAATGACCGACCGCACCGTGCATATCATAGACGGGATTATTCAAGAGTAACTACAATTACCCTGCGCGTGCTATCATCCACCCGAAAACGATCGTCAGTCCGTTCGCCAATAAGCCATACGATTTCTTCACCGGCGACACAAAGCGCCCATTGTTGTTCTTTCCGGGGGAGGGAGAACTTCCTGTCTGTCAGATAATCGCTAACCAGCTTCGTCCCCTCCATTCCGAAGGGAACAAATACATCTCCTTGCCGGACTTTGCGGACAGTAAAGGGTTGTGTGATTTTATCCGCATCAAAACAAGCCGAACGCTTATCACGGGGAATAACAAATTCCGGGCTTAGCGTCTGTTCCTTGATAACAAGACGAAAAGGAGGAACATCTTCATCGCTGCTTCCCCGCTTCTCAATGTACAGCAATTCTCTGTCCTTAATCACGCGCCATTCTTTACTCGCGAATTGTTTACCGGATTGTCCGGCGAGCGACATAAAAACATCCTCTGTTTGCGCCGAATTAAACCCCAATGGATGCAATATCTCGAATAGCAAGGCGCGAGGTGAAGGCTCACGCAGCAAAGCCTCTATCAAAATCCCCTCTGCAACCAATACCCGCGCTTTGCTCTCTTCCATGCTTTTGTGGTAGATACAGCCTACTTCAGACAAGTATTTACCGGTAGCCACAAGAGAATCAGCGATAGAAGGATTGATTTCCCGCATAAGCGGAAGTATATGCAGACGGATTTTGTTTCGGGTATAATCATCTTGCAAATTAGTGCTATCGGTTACATATTCTTGTTTAATGTGGCGGAGGTAATCCGTTATTTCATCGCGACTAAGGCAAAGTAAAGGTCGTACTATATCGCCCTTTTTCGGGCGAATGCCGCACAAACCGCTAATACCGGTTCCACGAATTAAGTTTAATAACAGTGTCTCGGCGTTGTCGTCTTTGTGGTGTGCTACGGCTATGGCAGAAGCCCCGCTTGTTTCTTTTATTTCGGCAAACCAATCATAACGCAATTCACGGGCAGCCATTTCTATGGAAATGCGTTTTTCTTTCGCATATTGGCTTGTCTCGAAAGACGTTACATGCAAAGGGATGTGTAATTCACGGCACAGTTCCCGGACAAAAGCCTCGTCCCTGTCCGATTCCTCGCCTCGCAAGCGAAAATTGCAATGCGCCGCTTCACAATCATATCCTAATGAAAGCAATATACGCAACAACGCCACAGAATCGGCGCCCCCACTCAATGCTACGAGCACTTTTCCTGCCGGTAAAAGAAGTTTTTCTTGCTTAATGTACTGTGCTACTTGATGTATTGGTTGTTGTCTCATTCTTGGTCATAGACCTTAAAGCCTATTGGTTTGCGCTTTGTCTCTATTTTCCTTTGTTCAGCCAATTCCGTAAGAGCTTGATAAATCTCGTTAAATTGAAGATTAGTGTCCAGCATAAAGCTGTCCAATTGCTGTTTAAGCTCGGCGTATCCTAATGCAAATTGGCGCAAGGTAACGAAAGCACGCATAATTTGTATATTTACCTCAATGGCTATATCAGAGCGCAAAACAGAAGAAAGCATTGCTACTCCCT
>SNRY01000484.1_pt1 | contig 13204 bp, 10 predicted proteins | sample 4693421 | NCBI WGS metagenome assembly SNRY01 (sample SAMN11003215, study PRJNA524138) | termite gut metagenome | isolation source: Bacteroidetes bacterial symbionts from single cell of protist host amplifed... | host: Streblomastix strix ... | reverse complement strand
CGCAAGTATAAAAATGAAATCCTACTTATTCTCGCCAATTTCGATGAATTATCGGTAGAAGTCGGCATTAATATCCCTGCTCATGCGTTTGAATTTTTAGAATTGCCACAGTTGGAAGTTTGCATAGCTACGGACTTATTGACGGGTAAAGAAGAACAAATCACTTTCTTGCCCGATAAGCTGGTACATACCTCAGCGGGAGCTTGGAACGGGAAAATATTAAAAGTTAGCTGTTAGTAGAGCTTTCATTCTCCGAGAAATATTCAATAAATAACATCAATATGTTTAGAACACACACCTGCGGGGATTTGCGTATCTCCGACGTAAATAAAGAAGTTACCCTGTCGGGCTGGGTACAACGTTCCCGCAAAATGGGAGGCATGACTTTCATTGACCTGCGCGACCGTTACGGCATCACTCAATTAGTCTTCAACGAAGAAATCAACGCTCCCCTTTGCGAGCAAGCCAATAAACTGGGACGGGAATTCGTTATCCAAATAAGAGGAACGGTCAACGAACGTTTCAGTAAAAACGCAAACATTCCCACAGGAGACGTTGAGATTATTGTATCGGAACTGAATGTTTTGAATGTTGCCGACACTCCTCCCTTTACTATTGAAGACAATACCGACGGGGGCGACGACATTCGCATGAAGTACCGCTACCTCGATTTGCGGCGCAATGCGGTGCGTGCAAACTTGGAACTCCGCCACAAAATGACTATTGAGGTAAGGAGCTACCTTGATAAACTTGGCTTTCTCGAAGTGGAGACTCCCGTTCTTATCGGTTCTACACCCGAAGGCGCGAGAGATTTTGTAGTCCCTTCGCGCATGAATCCGGGGCAGTTCTATGCCCTTCCGCAATCTCCGCAAATATTTAAGCAGTTGTTGATGGTATCCGGCTTCGACCGCTATTTCCAGATAGTAAAGTGCTTCCGTGATGAGGACTTGCGTGCCGACCGCCAACCGGAGTTCACACAAATAGATTGTGAAATGAGCTTTGTGGAACAGGAAGACGTGATAACTACTTTTGAAGGAATGGCTAAGCATCTTTTTAAGTCCATTCGTGGCATTGAGATTGTAGAGCCATTCTTGCGTATGTCATGGCACGATGCCATGAAGCAGTACGGAAGCGATAAACCGGACTTGCGTTTCGGCATGAAGTTTGTCGAAATTGCTGATATTATGAAAGGGTACGGTTTTCCGGTATTTGACGATGCGGCTTACATCGGCGGTATTTGCGTGGAAGGTGCCGCCTCTTATACCCGTAAGCAGCTTGACGCTTTGACTGAATTTGTAAAGAAGTCTCAAATCGGAGCCAAAGGTTTGGTATATGCCCGTGTGGAAGCAGACGGCAGCGTAAAATCAAGTGTAGATAAGTTCTATTCCCAAGAGGTGCTGCAACAGATGAAAGAGGCGTTCGGAGCCAAAGGCGGAGATTTGATACTCATTCTTTCCGGGGACAATGCGATGAAAACACGCAAGCAACTTTGCGAACTCCGCTTGGAAATGGGGAATCAACTGGGTTTGCGCGATAAGAATACGTTTGTCTGTTTGTGGGTGGTGGACTTCCCTCTGTTTGAGTGGGACGAAGAACAACACCGTTTCATGGCAACGCACCATCCTTTTACTTCGCCCAAACCCGAAGATATTCATTTGCTGGATAGCGATCCGGGAGCCGTTCGCGCTAATGCTTACGATATGGTTATCAACGGGGTTGAAGTGGGTGGCGGATCTATCCGTATCCACGATAGCGGGTTGCAAAACAAAATGTTCGAGCTTCTCGGCTTTACGCCCGAACGTGCGCAGGAGCAGTTCGGCTTCCTGATGAATGCTTTCAAGTACGGCGCACCTCCCCACGGAGGTTTGGCTTACGGGCTTGACCGTTGGGTGTCCCTCTTTGCCGGTTTGGATTCCATTCGTGATTGCATCGCTTTCCCCAAGAACAATTCCGGACGGGATGTGATGATTGATGCACCTTCCGTCATAGAGGCATCTCAATTAGAGGAATTGAATTTAATTGTGAATGTAAAAGAATAAGTTGCTTGAATGAATAAATACCGTTCACTGTACGATACCGCCGTTTCCGCTTTGTATAACTTCATGCTGGCAATGGTTGGCTTTATGCTTTGCCGCATTATTTTTATTTTGGAAAACCGCCACTTCTTCACCGACCTCCATGTGGACAGATTGTCCCAAATGTTTAAGGGCGGTCTTTATTTCGATTTGTCCGCACTGCTATACACCAATGTGCTTTACATCGTGTTGATGCTCATTCCTCTCCATTACAAAGAAGGCAAGCTTTATCAAAAGATAGCGAAAGGAATATTTATCGTAACCAACATCGTGGTGATTGCAGCCAACTTGGCGGATACCGTCTATTTCCAATACACCAACCGGAGGACTACGGCAACCGTTTTCAAGGAATTTGCCAATGAAAACAATCTGGGAGGTATCGTCGGAACGGAATTTATCAATCACTGGTACCTCGTGCTCTTGGCAGTAGCAATGGGGTACGCGCTCTACAAACTATATCGCAAACCTCATACATCCGGAACGGCTTCTTTGTTTCTGTACTATCCGGTGCATACCCTTGTATTTGTCATTATGGGTTATCTCTGTGTAGGCGGTATGCGCGGCGGGCTGGGGCATGAGACGCGCCCTATTACCGTCAGCAATGCCAATCAATATGTGGAGCGACCCATCGAAACGGCTATTGTGCTTAATACCCCTTTTGCTCTCTACCGGACTTTTGGCAAAAACGTTTTTGTCGTACCCCAATATTGGACGGACAGGGAAACAATGCAGCAGTTGTATTCCCCTATTCATATTCCTGCCGATACCATTCCCCCTCGCGCCTTGAATGTAGTGGTAATGATATTGGAAAGTTTCGGTCAGGAATACTTCGGATATTTTAATACAGACATTGAAAACGGCACGTACAAAGGGTATGCCCCCTTTCTGGATTCTTTGATGACAGAAGGCGTAACCTACAAATATTCTTTTGCTAACGGCAGAAAAAGCATTGACGGGATGCCCTCCATATATTCCGGTATTCCCATGTTTATAGAACCGTTTATCTCTACCCCGGCTTCCTTAAATACGATTTCGAGCCTCGCTGGCGAATTGAAGAAGAACGGCTACTACACTTCCTTTTTCCACGGAGCGCAAAACGGCTCAATGGGTTTTGAGGCTTATGCGCGCACTTCCGGGTTTACCGATTACTACGGACGTACGGAATATAACAACGATAAGGACTTCGACGGGCATTGGGGTATTTGGGACGAAGAGTTTTTGCAGTATTTTGCCCAGACTCTTTCTACCTTTGAGCAGCCTTTTGTTTCGGGCATATTCACTCTGTCTTCCCATCATCCCTTTCTAGTCCCGGAACGGTATAAAGGCAAGTTCCCCGAAGGGAAGAATCCCATTCATAAATGTATCGGATATACTGATTATGCGCTAAAGCGATTCTTTGAAACCGCATACCGTGAGCCGTGGTTTAAGAATACCCTTTTTGTAATTACCGCCGACCATACCAACCAAAGCGCCCTTGAGGAATACCGGACAGGAAGTGGTTTGTTTGCCGTTCCCATATTATTTTACCAACCGGATTCCGGCTTAAAGGGATTGGTTGATGCCTCCATTGCCCAACAGATAGACATCATGCCCACTGTGTTGAGCTATTTGGGGTACGACAAGCCTTATGTCAGCTTTGGGTGCGATTTATTCAATACGCCGTCCGAAAAGACTTTTGCGGTGAATTACCTCAATGGCACGTATCAATATTTCAAAGGAAACTACTTGTTGCAGTTCAATGGAGAAAAGACCACTGCCGTTTATCAATTTAAAACAGACCGGCTTTTCAAAGAGAATGTATTAGAGAAAATAGATAGCGCCCTAAAGCAACAAATGGAAAACGAATTAAAGGCTATCATTCAACAGTATATGGAAAGAATGGTAAATGATGAACTTACGGTTACTAATCCGTAGCGCATTCTCGCTCTCCCCACTTTCTCTTTTCCTTTCCACTTTCAATTTATTTTGGGCGTTCTCCGATGGGTCGGGCTATCCGCTACAATCCTTTTTGTTCGTACCCTCACAAAAAGCATTTTCGCTGCTATCCCTAACGCCCATGCGGACTTCGCTACTAACATCAGGCTGAGCTCACAGTATGCCTAGGGGATAATTCAAGTATGCCTAGGGGATATTTTAGTGTGCCTAGGGCATAATTCAAATATGACGGTGGCTTATCAGAGGGAAATTACTTGCTTTTTTATAAAGGCACTACGGGTAACTCCTTAATTATTGACGGCTCTTACCGGAATTATGAACCGTTCTTACGGATTTATCCCGGTAGCCTTATCCCGAACTCAGGTTAATTGGATGTATAGTAATCGCCTCTCTCCATTTTCTTAACTGTTTGTTTGCTTTGTTATAGTCGAAACTCTATCTTTGCGACTTGTTTAATTAAAGTACCATAACAAGTATGCCGACTATATCCGTTCGTGGTAATGAGATGCCCGAATCCCCTATTAGAAAACTATCTCCTTTGGCTGATGCGGCTAAACAGCGCGGAGTGCACGTCTTTCATTTGAATATCGGACAGCCCGATTTGCCTACTCCCCAAGTTGCGATTGATGCCATACGGAACATAGACAGGGAAATATTAGAATATAGTCCGAGCGCCGGATACAAACATTACCGCGAGAAACTCGTCCTGTATTACCGGAAATTCAACATAAATCTTACGGCGGACGATATTATCGTTACCACAGGAGGGTCTGAAGCGGTGCTATTTGCCTTTCTGTCATGCCTCAATCCGGGTGATGAGATTATCGTTCCTGAACCGGCTTATGCTAACTACATGGCTTTTGCCATTTCGGCGGGAGCCAAAATACGTACCATTGCCACGACCATAGAAGAGGGCTTCTCCCTGCCTAAAGTGGAGAAATTCGAGGAGCTGATTAACGAACGCACCAGAGGCATCCTCATTTGCAATCCGAACAATCCGACAGGCTACCTATATACCCGTAAGGAAATGAATCAAATTCGCGATATGGTGAAGAATCACGACCTCTTCCTTTTCTCGGACGAAGTCTATCGCGAGTTTATTTATACCGGCTCCCCCTATATATCCGCTTGTCATTTGGAGGGCATTGAAAACAACGTGGTATTGATTGACTCCGTGTCCAAACGCTATTCGGAATGTGGTATTCGCATCGGGGCATTGATTACGAAGAACGAAGAAGTGCGTAAGGCGGTAATGAAATTTTGCCAAGCCCGCTTGAGTCCTCCTCTAATAGGTCAGATTGCTGCCGAAGCCTCGCTTGACGCTTCGGAGGAGTATTTGCGCGAAACCTATGATGAGTACGTAGAACGCCGTAAGTGCCTCATTGACGGATTGAACCGTATTCCCGGCGTGTATTCACCCATCCCGATGGGAGCATTTTATACCGTTGCAAGGCTTCCTGTTGACGACTCGGATAAATTCTGTGCATGGTGTCTTTCCGATTTTGAGTATGAGGGGCAAACAGTGTTCATGGCTCCGGCTTCCGGCTTTTATACCACTCCCGGAGCCGGGCGGAATGAGGTGCGTATTGCTTATGTATTAAAGAAGCAAGACTTGATACGGGCTTTGTTCGTATTGCAGAAGGCATTGGAAGCCTATCCGGGAACCACATTATGATATTTTCATTCTATATAACCAGCCCCTAAGTCTAAGTGTTATCTCTCTTTATTGCTAAAAGAATCTACCGCGACAATGCTGTCGGGAAAAGGGTTTCCCGTCCGGCGGTGCTTATTGCCGTAACAGGTATTGCCATTGGTTTGGCAATAATGATTATTGCCGTATCGGTGGCTGTCGGCTTTAAGAAAGAAGTGCGCGATAAGATTATCGGCTTCGGGTCGCACATTCAAATCAATAATCTTAATGTAGTACATTCGTACGAGGCATATCCCATTGTAGCTGATGACAGTATAATGTCCGCTTTATGCAACTATCCGGGAGTGGCGCACGTACAACGTTATTCCGCCAAAGCGGGTATGATAAAAACGGATGATGCTTTTCAAGGCATGATACTTAAAGGGGTAGGGGAAGAATACGATACTTCTTTCTTTCGGGAATACTTAATAGAGGGAGAGATACCTCAATTTACCGATTCTGTCGCTTCCAACCAAGTGCTTATATCCAAAGCGCTGACTGCGAAGTTCAAACTTCATTTGGGTGATAGGCTTTATACTTATTATATTCAGGACAATATTCGTGCAAGACGGTTGACCGTTGCAGGTATTTATCAAACGAACTTTTCGGAATACGATAACCTGTTTCTGCTAACGGATATTTATACCGTGAACCGCCTGAATAATTGGGCGCCGGAACAAGTGGGCGGTTTGGAACTCCAAGTACATGATTATGACAGGTTGGAGGAAATTACTTATACGCTGGGAGATAGCTTTGCCAAGTACGTTGACGAATACGAAGCCGATTATTGCGTGCGCAATGTCGAACAGCTGAATCCGTCCATATTTGCATGGCTCAATTTGCTCGACCTCAATGTATTGGTTATCCTTGTGCTGATAATCGGGGTAGCCGGATTTACGATGATTTCCGGTTTGCTTATCCTTATTATTGAACGTACCAATATGATTGGGCTGCTAAAGGCACTCGGAGCCGGTAATTACGCCATTCGCAAGGTCTTTCTCTGGCTTGCGGTGTTTCTTATCGGAAAGGGAATGGTTTGGGGGAATGTCGTCGGTCTGTTTCTGTATTTTGTACAGTCGCAATTCAAGCTTTTCTCGCTCAATCCCGAAACGTATTATGTGAGTAGTGTTCCTGTATCTTTCAACATCGGTCTGTTCCTGCTTCTCAATGCGGGAGCATTGCTTGTTTCTGTGTTAATGTTGATAGGACCGTCTTTCCTGATTACGCGAATCAATCCGGCGAGTTCCATGCGCTATGAGTAAGTTGCGCAAAACCGTTGCAACTCGGCATCGTTCTCTTTTAATTCCGTTGCATTCAGGCAATCCAGCAAGCCCGGCGCCGATTTCAGTTTGCCATACTGAATTTTCTTGGACTTTCCGTCGCGTTCTTTACTGAAGAAATGTTTGATTATTTCTCCCAATGCGTTCGACGGTTTCTTAATATCCTCTATATTTTTGCCGGCTATCAATGAATGTCCCTTAATCGGTTCATCGGAGTGTGTTCGTATGTAATGGTTGTCTTTACCCCATCTTTCGATAGCAGCAGGTTGTTTGAGTATCCATGCCTCCATTTCTTGTATCATAAAAAAGACGTTCTGCCGTTTATCATCGGGGATACGGATAGGCTTACCGGGGTTTTCCGTTACCAGCTTATCAAACCAATCGGGGATACATTCTCTTTTGTTATCCAAGTCCACATACAGGCAACTATTCGTTTCCGAAGAAGCTGCAAATTGGCGTGTTGCGGCTCTGTATCCGGCTCCTAATTGTATTTTGATGCTGACTTCGAAACCTAACACATCTTTAAAGATTCGGTGTAAAGATTGCCGTAAAGCCTGACTATTATCCATCGTTACGACATCTGCCGAACCAGGTAGAACACCTCCCTCAATGATCAGGGATATTTCTACCATCTTTTTCCACCAATTTGACCGCGCATCCACATCTGTCCGGGCAGAAAGTCCCCTTCCCAATCAGGAAAGTCGGATTCTTCAACCCGCTTTACGATTGTGTTATTCTCTTCGTCTTTCTCAAAGATTAAGACATCTTCCAAATCAAATTGATTCAGCAATAAGGGAGAATGTGATGCGACAACAAACTGCGAACCGGCTTTTGCCGACTTTATCATATCGCAAATAGACTTTATCATATCCGGATGCAGGCTGTTTTCCGGTTCGTCCAATCCGATGAAATATCCCCTATCGGGGTTATACAGTATAGACATTAGCAATAAATACCGGAGTGTGCCGTCTGAAATATGCAACGCGCCGATAGTCTTATCAAGGTTCGTTTCTCTCAACGAGAGGTATAATTGGCTACTGAAATTAGAAAACTCAATACTTTTGTAGAATGGATTGATCTTTGTTAGCTCCTTTTCAATTCTATCATAAGCCAACGTTCTGTTATTCTTTAGATAATTGAGCAATTGCGCCATGTTCTCACCGGACTTTTTCAGCCGGGTCATGCTGCTGAACTCGCTTGGTCGCCTAAGTTCGCTGGCGCTTCCTGTGTCGAAATAGTTATAAAGAGCGATATTGTCTATAGCTTTATACACGGCGTGCAACGGTGCATGGGAAATTCTTATTTGCCTGAGAACTAACTCATGACCGGAAAATTCCGCTTCATAGGGTATTGTGAGTTTAAGGGGATGAGATGCTTTGGCTTTAGGAGGTTTGGGATTCCAATTATGGTGAAACCCGCTTCCGTTGTTGTAATCCAAATAGACAACCTGTTCATTTTGATGATAAACGTATAATTTCTCATTGATGAAATAGCCGGTCGCTCCGGATGGATGTATGGAGATGCAATAATAAACGTCTGTCTCAAAAGGGGATGACGGGTCATTCATTCTCAAGGCTTCGGCATCGAAGACATAAGTCAGCTCAATGTATGCAGCCCGCTTTTTATTTACGTTTACCACTTGCTCGTACCCGCCCCATTGTTCTTGAAATAATGCTTCAAACCCTTTTCCTACCACGCCTTCATAAAGCAGGTGGAAAGCGTTGAGGAAAGAAGTCTTTCCGCTTCCGTTAATGCCAAGCAGTATGTTTATATCCGAATTTAAGGTAATAGTCGTTCTATCCTTAAAGGAGAAAAAGTTTTGGAGGATAAGTTGTTTGAGCATGGATGTATAGTAATGTATTAGCAGCCAAAGATAATTGTTTTTTTATAACGTCCAAAAGCGGGAGGCTTACCTATAAATCTTTCTTTTGTTCAGTGCTTGTTGATATTTCCTTGCGTTCGCATGATGCCCTGCCAGATTGGTGGCAAAGTTATGCGTACCTGAAAAGTCTTCTTTGGCGCACATATAGATATAATTATGCTTGGCATAATTCAGCACACTGTCAATGCTCTTAATCGAAGGATTGCGGATAGGACCGGGAGGAAGCCCCTTGTGTTTGTACGTGTTATAAGGAGAGTTTGTCCCCAAATGCCGGTTAGTGATGCGTCGCAGTGCAAAGTCTTGCAATGCAAACTTTACGGTAGGGTCGGCTTGTAGCGGCATACCCCTTTTGAGGCGGTTGATGTATAAACCTGCCACCACAGGTCTTTCGTCGTTATTGTTCGTTTCTTCCTCCACGATGGAGGCGAGGATGGATATTTCTCCAGCAGTTAGTCCGATGTCTTTTGCTTTTGCAAGACGTTCTTCATTCCAAAACCGGTCGTACTCTTTCTTCATCCGTTCAAGCAATTCATTCGGACTTACCGTCCAATACACCTGATAAGTATTGGGGATGAAAAGGCACATAAGGGTTTCTTCATTAAATCCCAATTTTGCGCAAAGGGTGGTATCATACAGTTGTTGGGCTATTTCCACCGAATCTGCCATAATTTGTTTGCCGAGGTTGCGGGCTAATGCTTCACGGGTTCTGGCGCTACCGATAATTAAATTCTTGGGCGTTTGGTATCCTCTTGACAGACGGAAAAACAATGTACGGGCATTGTCATTGGGCTGAATGGCATACCGCCCACAATGGATATTTTCGGCATAACGATGCTTTTCTGCCAAACGGCGAAAGCCTTTCATGCCGGTAGATGTCCCTTCCTTGCTTAGTTTATTGTAAACAGAATCTATATTGTCGTCGCGGTCAATATAAAAATAAACAGTCCGGGAGGGATAGAATTGCGGATGCACATAGTAATAATAGTATTGCCCCCCTTTCTCTTTCGTAAGGACCGGAGACGGCGCAACGTTCCAATACGTCTAATTGCACGTCCCTCCCCAAGATAATTCCCCTTTCTTTCAATTGCTCTTCCACCGTCTTATGCGCCAATTCCGGATGATTATTGTTTTTACTGAGGTGGCAGAGCCAAATATGCCGGAGCGTATCAGTTATATTCTCTGATAAGAAGTCGGCAGTATCCGTATTGCTCAAATGCCCCGTATTGGCAACAATTCTTTTCTTCAAATGTGGGGGATATGTTCCTGTTTCAAGCATTCTTTCGTCATAATTTGCTTCGATAATCAGATAGTTTGCTTTTTGAATGTACCGGGCAGCGGTAGGGGTAATTTCTCCAAGATCACTCAGAAAAGAGAAAGTAATTCCTTCGATTTCGAGATGATACCCCACATTGTCTGTAGCATCATGAGGAACATCAAAGGGAGTAATATAAAAATCTTCCAACTGCATCGTCTCTTCTTTCTCTATGTGCCGGACGGAAGCATACAGCTTTTGCGTCATGCAATAATTCTTATTCATTCCCTCATGAATACGAATAGTGGTATATACAGGTATGTGCAACTCTTCTCCCAAATGCCCTACTCCTTTTATATGGTCGGTATGGTCGTGCGTAACAAAAACCGCACGTATGGAATCCAACGAAATACCAATCTCTTTCAATCGTTTTTTAATTGTCCGAACACCGATACCGGCATCAATCAATATCCCGTATTTTCCCGTTCCTAAATAGTAGCAATTCCCACTGCTACCACTGGCAAGACTTGCGAATATAATTTTCATTCCCCTCTAACGTACTATTTGCAACAATTCCGATAAGTTCTCAATTACAATCCCTTCGTACCCTTCCGTTTTCTCTTTGGTCAGCCAAGCCGTAGCGCATCCCAACGATTGCGCAGGAAGAATGTCATTCTTCATGGAATCTCCCACTACCAGCATTTCTTCGGGACGGAAACCGGAAGCCTCAATAGCCATCTGCCATATCTTAGGGTCAGGCTTTCGGATGCCGACAACGGTAGAATCAATCGCATGAGTAATATACGGAAGAAAGCCTGCTTCCTTTAAAATCGTTTTCAAATTACCATAATAATTGGATACAACGTTTACCTGATAATTCTTAGATAATCGGGCAAGAACTTCAGCGCTTTCCTTGTAACTGTCTCCTTCTTGTATCGTTTTGGCTACACAGGAAGCAAAAAGCCAAGCCGTTTGCCTGCTTCCTTCTTCCGAAACATCCGGCAGCAATCCCTTCTCTGCCAAATAATCAATTTCATGCCGGCACTTATACATTGCAGTTTCCAACAAACCGGCATCGGGAGAAACAACCTCATATTCCAACTGCCGCTCCCCGTAAACATAAGCCTCCCAAAATAGTTCTTTGGTTACAGGAATATTTTGAGAGAAGTTCGCCTGCACCAAATTCCACAAGAATGTAAACCAATGCGTGCCGGGTAAATCAAGCGTACCCCCGTAATCGAAAGAAATAACTTTAATCATACTACCGTAGTGCATTTGTAAAAAAGAAAAAAGACGTTAGGAGAAACAAAACAACTCCCCACTTTCCATTTTCAACTTTCCACTTTCAATTAAATTTGGGCGTTTCCCCTGCCGGGGTCGGGCTATACGCTACAATCCTTTTTGTTCGTACCCTCACAAAAAGTATTTTCGCTCCTATCCCTAACGCGCCATGCGGACTTCGCTACTAACAACAAAGCAAAGCGCGACAAAGATATATATTAACGATGAATATGAATAACCCGTAGTGCATTTATAAAAAAGCAAGTAATTTCCCTCTGATAAGCCACCGTCATATTTGAATTATGCCCTAGGCATACTAAAATATGCCCTAGGCATACTAAAATATGCCCTAGGCATACTTGAATTATGCCCTAGGCATACTGAATTATGCCCTAGGCATACTGAAATATCCCATGGGCATACTGTGAGCTTTGCCGTGTTAGTAGCGAAGTCCGCATGGCGCGTTAAGGATAGTAGCGGAAATTCTTTTTGTGAGGGTACGAACAAAAAAGATTGTAGCGGATAGCCCGACCCCCGCCCTGACCCCGCTCAACTTATTGAACCCCAAGACGGGGGGCACGCCCTAATTTATATAAATGCACTACGGGTAAGGATTATGAACGCGAGTTTCAAAAAAGTATATAAATATGTTATAACCGGCGCTTTAATTAACTACTTTTGCGCTTACTTGTGTGCTTATGGTTCAGACAAAGAAAAAACAACTTGCTCGGAAGAAGAAAAAAGCAAACTCCCACCGGCTTGCCGTAAGGTGCTTCGTTTTTTTCTTTCTACTTGCTACTGTTCTGTTCTTTGCATACCAATGCTTTTGTGTCCGGCAGCCGGAGCAAAAGAATCATGTGGTCGTTGTAACTTACCCTCATTTAGAAATCCCTCAATCCTTATCGAAACGCCAAGAACAAATCATTTCCCATACCGGCTATACCGTTTCTTACAACAAAAACTGGCGATTACCCAATTGGGTAGCATACGAATTGACGCGCCCGGAAACCCAAGGGAAAGAAAAGCGCAACAACCGGTTCACGATTGACCCCAATGTAGAAGGCGCATCCGCTACCAACAGTGATTATCTCCGATCAGGATACGACAAAGGGCATCTGGCTCCAACCGCCGATATGAAATGGAATGCAACAGCCATGCAGGAATCTTTCTATTTTAGCAATATTTGCCCGCAACATCCCGAGCTAAACCGCCGGCGTTGGAAAGATTTGGAAGAAGATATACGCAAGTGGGCTATTGCCGACAGCGCTATCATCATCGTATGCGGTCCTTTGGTGGAGGAAGCGGCAAAGACTATCGGGAGTAATCAAGTAACCGTACCACAAGGTTTCTTTAAGGTGATACTTTCTCCGTACGTTTCACCACCGCAAGCTGTTGGTTTTATTTTTAAGAATGAAGCCTCTTTGGGACTTTTACGGGAATACGCCGTAACGATAGACAGCATAGAAACAATAACATCTATGGATTTCTTCGCGCCTTTGCCGGATGAAATAGAAGACATGGTAGAATCTCAATTCGACGTTTCGTATTGGGGCTTTTGAACAACACAATCATTTTTCCCATAATCCACTATGACAAACAACTTTCGCTATTATATCCAAAAAAATAAAAGGAGACTTATCCTATTATTAATTGCAATAGGTGGTATATTATTGTTATTGGGGTTGAGGGATTTCTAAATGAGGGTAAGTTACAACGACCACATGATTCTTTTGCTCCGGCTGCCGGACACAAAAGCATTGGTATGCAAAGAACAGAACAGTAGCAAGTAGAAAGAAAAAAACGAAGCAC
>SNRY01000483.1_pt1 | contig 13213 bp, 9 predicted proteins | sample 4693421 | NCBI WGS metagenome assembly SNRY01 (sample SAMN11003215, study PRJNA524138) | termite gut metagenome | isolation source: Bacteroidetes bacterial symbionts from single cell of protist host amplifed... | host: Streblomastix strix ... | reverse complement strand
GACAAAAAGAAATAAAAAAAGTACCTTCACGAACATAATTGTAAACCTATGTCGGATTTATTTTTTTTATTAAAACAGATAACTTTTTATATAATCAATATCTGTAAACCTATTTTGGAATGAGACAGTTAGATTAAATATACGACCTTTTTGTCAAATGAGCAATCTATCTTCTGTTTTTTCTAAATGCACAACAGGTTACTCTTTATCACTGGTAAATTCTTATACAGGTCTTTATTTAAAGAGTTAAAGCAGAAAATTCAAGATGAGAATATGTTAAAAGTCTTTTTAAGGAGCAATTAATTTTTCAAGAAAAGCAAAAATTACACCTAAATCAACAAATTATACACATGGAATACAATCGCTTATTATATATTTGCAGTTGCATAATTTAATGAGTTTTTTCATAATGTTTATTAAAAGGTTAGAATTAGGTTAATGAATGATTATTATTTCTATCGTAAACTACTCGTGAGGGCTGTTTACGGTAGGATAGTAATTTTTTTCAATGTTGGGAATAAAAATTAATTATAAAACTACATATATATTTATACCGAATGAACACTCTGACAAATAAATTACTATTACTGGTAACATTGTGTTGCATGCTATTAACGATAAGTTGTAAAAATACGTGCGATCAAAGTGAAAGCCTTATTGATAACGGTATCTATGACAATCTCCCCTTTGATATGCCAATAGTAGAACAGCCTGTTTTCTCCAAATATGAAGTAAGCATATTGGATTTCGGAGCTAAGAGCGATGGAATTACAATAAATACAGAGGCAATCAACAATGCAATAAAGGCGGTGAACGAAAAGGGCGGCGGTAAGGTAGTTGTTCCCGCAGGACTTTGGTTGACAGGTCCTATCGAATTATTAAGTAACGTAAATTTATATACCGAACACAATGCTTTGGTAGTATTTACCAATGACTTTGAGGCTTACCCCATTATCAAGACTTCTTTTGAAGGAATAGATACTCGCCGTTGCCAATCTCCTATCTCTGCGCATAGCGTTGAAAACATTGCTATCACCGGATATGGTGTTTTCGACGGTTCAGGCGACAGTTGGAGACCCACGAAGAAAGAAAAACTGACGGAAAGACAATGGAATAATCTTGTGTCGTCAGGTGGTGCAGTGGATAAAGGAGGGAGAGTCTGGTATCCTACAGCAGGAGCTTTAAAAGGAGCTATGTTAACCAAAGAATTTAATAATCCCAAGGGAATAAAAACCGATGAAGAATGGAATGAAATCAGACCTTGGCTCCGTCCGGTATTACTTAATATCGTAAAGAGTAAAAAGATTTTACTGGAAGGGATTACATTTAAGAACTCTCCAAGTTGGTGCATTCATCCACTCTCTTGTGAACATATTACGTTGAATAAAGTACAAGTATCCAATCCCTGGTATTCTCAGAATGGAGATGCACTTGATTTGGAGTCTTGCAAAAATGCACTGATTATTAATTGTTGTTTTGATGCCGGAGACGATGCCATCTGTATTAAATCCGGTAAGAATGAGGAAGGACGCATGAGGGGAGAGCCTTGTCAGAACGTAATAGTTAAAAACAACATCGTGCTGCATGGACATGGTGGATTTGTGGTTGGTAGCGAAATGTCGGGCGGTGTGAAGAATATTTATGTGTCCGATTGTACATTCCTGGGTACAGACGTAGGATTACGCTTTAAGAGTACACGCGGGCGTGGCGGTGTAGTAGAAAACATTTATATTAACAATATTTACATGTTGGATATACCTAATGAACCTTTGCTGTTTGACTTATTCTACGGAGGAAAAGCACCTGATGAGGTAACCGAAGAAGACAGGCAAGATAAAGCAACGATTATCTCCCCTGTAACGGAAGAAACTCCAATATTCCGTGACATACATATTTCTAATATTTATTGCAAAGGTTCCGGTCGCGCAATGTTCTTTAACGGATTGCCGGAGATGCCTATTCAAAATATAACTGTAGAAAATGTGGTAATTACAGATGCGCAAGAAGGCATACTGATAAGCCAAGCGCAGAATGTTGTGATGAAAAATATTCAGATTGAGACTAAAAAGAAAGAAGGGTATTCACTACGGATAAAGGATGTCAAAAATATTAAAGTAAACGATACCGAATATCCAAGTGTAGATGCTAAAGGAGAAGATGTGAATTTTAAAATAAACTGATTTCTTCATTTATAAAAAGTCAATAACGAAGTTAATAAAAGGAAAAGGTTAAGATGGAAAAGAAGTTTTTAGCTTTTAGTATTGTATTATTAATAGGATTGGCATCTTGTAATAATGCTGTTCGCACGGTTGAGTATTCAACCCCTGTGGGAGAAGTAAAGTTAATTTCATATAATATTCGACAAAGTGGCATGTCTGATAGAGATGGTGAGTATAAATGGGAAAATCGCAGAGAAGCTACGGCCAATATGATTCAAAAAGAAGCTCCATCAGTTTTTGGACTTCAGGAGGCACTTCTTGAACAAGTTCAGTATATAGAAAAACTTTTTACTCAATATACCCGTATTGGCGTTGGACGTGACGACGGTCGGGACGGAGGAGAAATTATGGCGATTTTTTATCTTAAAGAATATTACGAACTAATGGATCACGGTACTACTTGGTTGAGTGAAACCCCAACCAAAGTATCAAGAGGCTGGGATGCTCAATGCAACCGAACGCTAACATGGGTAAAACTGCGTGAAATAGCAACCGGTAAAGAGTTCTATTTTTTTAATACTCACTTTGACCATTCCGGTGTTATTGCTAGGGAAGAGTCTGCCAAACTTATAGCACAAAAGATAAAAGAAATAGTAGAGCCGGAAGAAATCATTGTTTTTGGTGGTGATCTTAATTCTGCAATAACCGATACTATATTTAATCCGTTAAAAGAATTTTTGGACATCGCCCGCGATTGTTCCCTTATTACAGACAACAAAGGAACATACAACGGATTTGGCTCTGCCCCGTCTTCAATTGTTATAGACCATATCTTTTGCAAGAATGTCAAATGTAAATCATTCCGTACACTTGTTGACGACTATGGTGCCCCTTTTATTTCGGACCATTATCCGATAGAATTTATATTTGACTTAAATCATTAACTCATGTTACACATCAGCGAGAGTTATCCCTGATTCATAATTCAGGCTTTCAGAAAAAGATACTTCTTCAAGTTTGTGAGGTTGTTGATAGCAAATATAAGTTGTTGTTGCATAAGAGGATAATATGAATTGGCATGAACAAAAAGTTGTACATACTCTTATCAATATTGCTTTGGGCTACTCATTCTCTCACTCAAAACCTCTCTTGCTACAATGTGGTTTGGGACAAGCAAAGTATTAATTCGAGCGAAAGTATGCCTTGTGGCGGAGGCGACATAGGAATGAACGTATGGGTAGAGAATGACGATATTTTATTCTATTTTTCCAGAAGCGGTACATTCGACGAAAACAATACCCTGCTCAAACTGGGGCGCATACGGATAAGACTTATACCTAATCCGTTTAACGGAAGATATTTCCACCAGGAATTAAAATTAGAAAACGGACATATCATTATCAAAGGGGAAAATGGGGAAATAACATCCGACATTCGTATTTGGGCAGATGTATTCAACCCTGTAATCAACATCAATATTAATAACAACCGAAAACTACAAACGGAGGTTTTCTACGAAAACTGGCGTTATAAAGACCGTTTGCTGAGGGAAAACGAGAGCAACCAGAATTCTTACAAATGGGCTGCACCGAAAGACCTTGTAACGAAAAAAGACCTTATAAACTTCAATGGGAACAAAATACTGTTTTATCATCGCAATACAGGAGAAACTATTTTTGACGTTACGGTAAAACAACAAGGTTTGGACAGTTTAAAAACGCAGATGTTCGACCCCATTAAAAACCTAATTTTCGGAGGAACAGTCGAAGCCAAAGGATTCGTACCGACAAGCATTTCAACCGGTACTTATGCGGGTACAGACTATATGGCATGGAAACTGACCGGTACAAATATAAAAAATGCTACTGTCAGAATAAGGTTACACACTGCCCAAACAACAAATATAGAAAACTGGAAAAAAGAATTGGACAAAACCGTCAAACCAGATATACAAAAAAACATAGACTGGTGGCATGGATTCTGGAACCGTAGTTTTATAAAAATACAAATAGGAGAAAAAGGGAGCAAAGAATTTGAAATTGGACGCAACTATCAGTTGTTTCGTTATATGCTTGGCTGTAATGCTTTTGGCGAGTACCCCACAAAATTTAACGGAGGATTGTTTACTTATGATCCCGTATTTGTTGATACAACCCTCAACTTCACACCCGATTTCCGCAAATGGGGAGGAGGAACACATACTGCTCAAAACCAACGTCTGGTCTATTTCCCGATGCTGAGAAGCGGAGATGCTGCCGAGATGATGAAGCCACAATTCGATTTTTACAAACGTACATTACCTACAGCCAAACTACGAAGCAAAATATATTGGGGACATGGTGGAGCATGTTTTACGGAGCAAATAGAGAACTTCGGGCTGCCGAACCCAAGCGAATATGGATGGAAACGTCCGGCAGAATACGATAAAGGAATGGAGTACAATGCATGGCTCGAATATCAATGGGATACAGTTCTTGAGTTTTGCTTTATGATATTGGAATATGAGCGTTATACAAACAAGAATATTTCGGGATATATACCTTTGATAGAAAATGTATTGCAATTCTTTGACGAACATTACCAATATCTGGCAAAACAACGTGGACAAAAGGCATTCGACGAACAAGGCAAATTGGTGCTGTATCCCGGATCGGCTTGCGAAACTTATAAAATGGCTTACAATTCAACATCAACCATAGCTGCATTACAAATTGTAAGCTCAAGATTGCTGGAATTAGATGAAAAATATATCGACAGTACGCAAAGAGCCTATTTTATCGGGTTTAAAAACCGTATCCCCGAAATCAAGACACAATTGATAAACGAACACGAAACAATAGCTCCGGCATGGCTCTGGGAACGTGTAAACAATGTAGAGTCTCCCCAGTTGTACCCTGTATTTCCGTGGGGAATATATGGATTAACAAAATCAAATCAGGATATAGCTCTCAATACATGGAAGTTCGATAAAGACGTGATTAGATTCAGAAGCCATATAGGCTGGAAACAAGATGTTATATGGGCTACACGGTTAGGATTAAAAGAAGAGGCTAAGGAACTTATTACAAAGAAACAAGAAAGCGCAAAAACACGTTTTCCTGTATTCTGGGGACCAGGATACGATTGGACACCCGATCATAACTGGGGAGGTAGTGGAATGATAGCATTGCAGGAAATGTTGTTGCAAGTCGATGGCAGCAAAATATTGCTATTCCCATGCTGGGATAAATCGTGGGACGTACACTTCAAATTGCACGCACCATATAATACAACCGTGGAATGCAAATTAGAAAAGGGAATTATCAAATCACTGATTGTTACCCCTAAAAATAGAGAAACAGATATTATTTGGTTTTGATTATTCAATAAATACGGGGGGATACAGAAAGCCATCCGCACGATGTAACGATTACGAGTGAATCGCCTAATTACAGCCGTTCCGAATAGATTAGAGTAGAGCCTGCTTGTTTAATTAAATTTAAACAGGCTTTAAGCAGAGAAACTCGCAAAGTTTATTAATTGCAATAGCTCGATGACTGATTGTGTTCTTCACCTCGTTTCCAAGTTCGGCAAATGTTTTATTATATCCTTCGGGCATAAAAACAGGATCATAACCAAATCCCAAACTTCCTTTTTTCTCCTTGATAATCTCTCCACAGACAAGACCTTCAAACAGGTATTCTTCGCCATTTAAAATTAAAGCTATCACGGTGCGGAATTGTGCTTTCCTGTTCTCCATACCCTCTAACTTTTGCAATACCTTTAATAAATTGGCTTTTGCATTCTTTTTTTCACCGGCATAACGGGCAGAGTGAACTCCGGGCTCATTATTCAATGCCTCAATCTCTAATCCCGTATCGTCGGCAAAACAATTTAATTGATAGTTTTCATAGATGTATCTCGCTTTTAACAGGGCATTTCCTTCGATAGTATCGGCTGTTTCCGGAATATCAACATGGCAATTAATGTCATTTAAACTCAAGAGTTTTATTTTGTCACCTAAAATAAAGGATACTTCTTCGAGTTTGTGAGGGTTGTTGGTAGCAAATACAAGTTGTTTCATCATCAAAGAATTGAATTTGTTTTTAATAATTATGATGCAACAATCCGTATCCATTTTTTAAGATCCGCCTTCGTTCTCTAATCTCTTCTAAAGTTTGTATATTACCTATTACCGGTAAATCATTGTTTTTAGCATTCTCAATAAACTTCCACGCATATTCGGATGCGATTGCCGAATCTCTCAGAGTGGGTAAATTGGGATGGAATTGTCTTGATTCTATTGAATCGGCAAAAAGATTAGACAACACATTTATGTTTTTCCCTCCATAAGGTTTTTCCTCCTTGTGTGTTTGAGTAACCCCATGCAACTCAACAATGGCTGTTTTGAAATCATGGGTCATTCGGGCAATGCCTTTTGTACCTATGACATCTATATAAGAATTGTGAGTTTGGTCTTTCGACAACTGTCCATATACATGTCCTTGCGTAATGTCAAATACAACTCCATTTTCAAACGTCCCATGACATTGCAACCACCATGGGTCTTTGTAATTCCATATACGTAATGCCTGTGCGTTCCATGTTTTAAATTCACACCCAGCATACCAACGGGCAATATCCACATAATGCATCCCGCAATCGTGAAAAGAAGGTCCCTCGTATTCATGCCCTTCGCCCGGAGCTAATCCCGGTGTAAGATGGCAAAGCCGAATAATTGCCAATTCACCGATTTCACCTTGATTTATAAAATCTCTAATCCTGTTATGATACCAAGAATTTCGTAAATATAAATCTACTGTCGAAAATTGTTTTGAATTCTCAATTATATGTACCGCTTCCCATTCTCTATCTATAGTATCCGCAATCGGTTTCTCCGAAATAATATGTTTCCCTGCATGGACAGCTTTTTCGATCTGTTCTTTTCGTGAATCTGCTAAAGCACACAAACATACCACTTGAACAGTTTCATCATCAAAAATTTCTTGTTCATTTTCTACAACTTTTGAACCGGGAGACAACTTTTTTGCTAATTCACGAGACTTTGGATGTGTATCGCAGATATAAGTAATATCCCATCGACCGCTTTTTTGCATTTCTTCGAGAAAAAAACCTCCCATGTTTCCAAAGCCTATTATACCTATTTTAATACTAGAACTCATTTATTTATGATTTTCTTATTACTTCTCAAAATTAACTATTACTCTTGTAATATCCAAGCAAGTAGAGTATGACGTTATGATTCATTTTCACTTTTTAGAACTATTTTTCTACCGAAAAAACACATATTGATTATATATCTCATATTACACATTCTATTACTCCCAATGCGTCACTGCCATTGTAAAAACACTAATCCGGACACCCTTAACATTTTGAAAAGCTGAGATAAATTCCGCAATTGTTGCTCCCGTAGTCAATACATCATCAACAATCAATACATGTTTCATTGTAAAAAATGAAGGATCGTGAAGACGGAATACTCCTTGTATGTTTTCTTGTCTTCCAATAGCCGATTTACGGGTTTGGGTATCGGTATTTTTTCCCCTTTCCGAATGAGAGGTTATTACCGGAATTCCGGTGATATGGGATAACCCTTGTGCAATCTGCTCACTTTGATTATATCCGCGAAGTTTCATTTTTTTAGGATGCAGGGGAATCGGAATAAACATATCCATGCCATCAAAGAAACCTGATGGCAACAATTCGGTAGCCATGTAACGTCCCATGACTCCACCCAGCTCTTTATTACCTTTATATTTAAGTTGATAGAGAATTTCATTAAAACGGCTTCCTCTGGTATAAAAAAAGAATGAGGTTGCTCGAACAAGAAGAAATTGTTCCTGAAAGAGTCGTTCCATAATACGCTCTTGTTGCAAGTGGAAGTTCGTGCGGGGTATGTCCATATTACATTTCACACACAAAAACGCCTCTGTTTCGGCTAAAAATCCGTCACAAACTATACAACAACGGGGAAAGAAAAGATTGAAAAAAGAACGAAAGCCGATTTTCAAAGCCATACCGTTTTTACAGTCTTGGAGGAACGGTTTTAAGCAGTTTCAACAACGGTTGATGCAAGTATCCGTTTGTTGCGACAATGTGATGACCTTCAATGAAATGTTCGCTTCCCGTAAAGTCCGTCACATATCCTCCGGCTTGTGTTACGATTAAAGCGCCTGCAGAAAAATCCCACTTGCCTAAATACGCCTCCACCCAGCCTTCAAATCTTCCGGTAGCCACATAGCAAAGCGATATGGCAGCGGAACCGTTCATGCGTATGCCGCTCACTTTTCCGTATAGCTCATGTAATAAATATTCTATCGTCGGTTTATAGTCCTGATACTTGTATGGGAGTTCCAATATCAAAAAAGCATTTTCTACATTGCGGACATCCGATACATGTATTTCTTTTCTATTCAAATATGCTTTTCCGCCTTTCCAAGCGTAATAACATTCGCCGCGGCAGACTTCGTAAACAACTCCAAGCAGCAATTCCGTACGACTGCGAAGTGCAATGCTGACACAGTAAGGAGCATTATCATGGATGTAATTGGTAGTTCCGTCCAAAGGGTCAATTACCCAACAATATTCCTCTCCGGTATAAACGGCAGAACCTTCCTCGGTAACAAAACCCGCTTGTGGAAGCAATGCCGAAAGCCTTTCCACAATAAGCCTTTCCGATTCTTTGTCCACGTAGCTGACATAGTCATGAGCCTGTTTTTCTATAACCTGTTCTTTCTGAAATTCTTTCCGTTCTTTTCTGAGAAATTGTCCTGCTTCAATTGCTATTTTACATACGGAGATAGTTAACCGTCGGAGATCGAGCATATCAGTTGTTCTAATTAATTTAAACTAAATCCATCATTAGCGGAATATCATTTTCGTCAATTCCTTGTTTGATAAGTATAGGTTTGTCTTTATCAAAAAGTTCCCAAAACATTTTCTTGTCTTCACACAACCAAACGGCTTGAATATATAATTTAATTGCCTTTTCCGTCTGCTTTAAACTCCATGCTATATGTCCGGCATTGAGATAGTCAAACATAAGAGGCTTCTTCTCGAGCACTTTATTGTAATATTTTTCAGCTTGTTCGTGTTTTCCAATGGCAAAAGAACACCAACCGATAGCACGCCAGGTTTTTAAACAATCGCCATCCAATAGATCTAATTTATAAAAGTAATTCAGGGCTTCGTCGTACCGTTCCAATCCGGCATAACAACTCCCGATGTAAAACGTAAGAGTACCGTCAGGTTGCACATCTTCCACCTTTTGATAGTATGTCAATGCTTTTTCATACGATTCGACGATGCGGTAACAAGTAGCTAAATGACGATTTGTCCACAGATTATCCGATTGGAGTATGTCCGATTTCAGATAGGATTCAATAGCTTCCGTATATTTCTTTTCTTTCTGTCTGCAATAGCCTATTTTTTGAAATACTTCAGCATTACCACCATCCACTTTTACAATCTCTGCATATACTTCAGCAGCTTCCGCCGGATAACCTTTATGGAAATAATAATCGGCAATTTTCGACAGATATTCAGACTTGTTTAAGATATTCGCCAATATCGGACATTTGTGCAGTTCGATTCGTCCTTTGAATATATCATAAAATTCATATCGGCGAGGATGAAGTTTAAAAAAACGATACAAATTGTGTAAGTATTGATTACTAACAATTTCAACTTGTTTGGCACGCTCTTCCATCATTATGGCGTCTCGCTTTTTGTTGAGTTCGTCCGGTTCTTGTCCGGCAGTCATTTGGTTAATCATTGCCTTCCGCTGTGCCGGAGGAATATTTGCCATAGTAAAACAAAGTGAATACTTGTCGCTGTCACAAAAGAAAGACGATTGGAAAATTATATCGATCATCGAATTATTCTCTTGAAAATCAAACGCTTTCACTACTTCGGAATGCCGTTTATCAAACGGGTAAAACCAATTGGAAATGTTTTTAAAGAAAGGATAATTCTTTAAAGTCGAGAAAGCTCCCATATAAATATCCGCCCCTTCCATTTGTAAATCCGTTATCTCACGCATCTTCTCTCCTAAGCCGGCTCGCTCCATAGCGTCCTGCCAATCGGGATTATAATCGTTCTTTTCTTCATCGGACTCTTCCATATTGAAATTGATGTGATGCAGGTTCTTTACATTTTTCAGCATCTCGGGGATAATCTCCTCACGCATCTTCTTGTCTATTTTCTCCGTTTCGCGACTACAAAGCAGTTGGAGATACAAACGATTCAATTCGGTTTTGAACCTTTCATCTTCACTCAATAAAGCAAACCGCGCATTTATTTCCGGATATAACAATACTCTTTCGGCATAGAGATAGATGATGAATATCATTCCAACCAATGCGCGTTGATTTATATCCGGTCGTTCATGGCTATAAGCTTCAAACAGGTACAGAAACTTCCGAAGGTCGAAACATTCCATCAGACTAAGGGTTACGGCACTGATAAACAAACAAACGTCACTCACCGGTACTAATAGAGATTGAAGCAATTTGTGCGCCTCGCTTTCGTCTTGTGAAGTCCATGTGTGATTCGTCCACACGATTAAAAAGAGATTCTGATACATCTCTTCGTGCCGTCTGCGGATTTTATCAGAGTTGTCTTTATCGTTGTGTAAATCGGCTACGGCTATGTTTTCAGTATAGCCTTCCAACTCCGCCAATGCGTGCTTTATGGTATAGGCAGGTCGAGCCTCCAGTGTGTAGTAATAATGCGCCGAAGCAGAAGCCAATTTTTGTACTCTTGCGCGATCGGCTATTTCTATCGTTCCGGTCAGTAACTTTCGATAAAGCTTCTTTCTGTCGGGATCTGCTATATTCCGGCGCATGTATTGCAGCATATAGTTATATGAGGTTTGTATTTCCCCCAATTGATTGTGCAAATCCCAAAACGTACTATCGGAATCGGAAAGAAATTGTTCCAATAATACAAGAGCATCCTTTAGTCTTTTCTGACAGACCAAATCCAGAATCTTTTGATGTTGCTCGCGTATATAAAGTTCATTCATTTTAAGACGTATCTATTTCGTTCTACATAAAAAGAAAAAAGTTTACACAGGATGATTAGCGGCAAATATCTTCATTCTTTCGTCTAATTGTTCGTATTGATGGTCTTTTATAAAAGATGTGCAGGCACGTAATCCTTCCTGCTTGCTGCCGGTGGTAAGCAGGGAAATGGAGCTAACCCCGTAATACATCAATTCCCGGGCAAGTTCCCCGCCCGCCATGCCCGGATAGGAAATAGTAAAATAGAAACCGTCGGCAAGAGGACTTCCCAAATCATTGTCATACACCAAATGGAATCCGTGACGTTGAAATATCTCTTTCAGTTTATGTGCACGCTGTCCATAAACTTTTATTTCTTCCAAGAAACTGTATTTTCCTTCGTTGGCTGCTTTGAACATGGCAGCCATTGCATATTGTGCCGAATGGCTTGTACCGGATGAAAGGGCGTAGAGTATCCGGTGAACGAATACTGTACCGAATGTACCTCCGCCATAGCGTTCGGTCAATCCCGGATAGCTGCGATGATACAATTTGTCGGATATGCAACTTATTCCGATGCGTTGTCCGGCATAGCTGAATATTTTCGAAGCGGAAATAAGCAACACATAATTATCCGTATAATGGGCTACAGATGATTGGTAAGGCGACCGGTAAGGTTTCCCGAAATCTTGGCGAAAATCCATTGCAAAGTAGGCAAGGTCTTCCAATACAATCGTATCATAACGAGTAGCCAAATTACCGATGATCCGTAATTCTTCTTTACTCAAACAAATCCAGCTCGGATTATTGGGATTTGAATAAATAATGGCAGAAATGTTACCTTTCTTCAGGTAACTTTCCAATTTATCTCTCAGTTTATCACCACGATAGTCAAATATGTCGAAAGCTTCGTATTTCTGCCCCATGACTATTAATTGTTGTTTCTGCACGGGAAATCCGGGGTCTATGAAAAGTATTGTGTCTTTCTTTTCATCGCATTGGCTGCACGTCAGAAACGAAGCATACGTCCCTTGCATAGAACCGGTAACGGGTACACAACTCTCCGGACGAATATCTATGTTGATAAATGCTTTTGCAAAGCGGGCGGCTTCTTCTTTCAAATCAGGCAGTCCGTTGATGTCGGGATATATGCCTGCTATTCCGTTTCGCAAGGCTTCTATCTCGGCGGCTACACCTACGTTCGAAGGTGGAATTCCCGGAACTCCCATTTCCATCTTGATGAATTCTACTTTGGATATGGCTTCGACTATAGCTGTTATCGCTTTTACTTCGCGAATGGTCGCTTTGGAAAAGTCGGTAACATGATATTCCTGAATGGTTTTGTCGACAAGTTCTCGACTGATTGGTACATTATTATTTGTCATTATTGCCCTCCTGTTTTGAAATTATTTTATCACAAAAATAGTAATAACTCTTGAATTGAAAAGTTTACCCCCTATTAAAAGGAAAATACTTGAAACTTCATACAATCATACACAATGCATTAGAGGTTAAAGCCATTCAAACACAATAAATGACCGTCCTCCGGAAAAAAAGGCTCGAACCCTGTAAATTACCATCCTCGGAAGAGATTGACCGTCCTAATCTCGATATTTGCCGTCCTCGAAGGCTGTTTTGCCGTGCTGAGGACGATAGCTGTCGTCCTTAGCACGGCAATTCTCGTCCTCAGGACGGCAAAATATAAGGAAAAGGACGACAGACTCCCTTCGAAGGACGACAGATTCTGGAGGTAGGGACGGTAGAAGATTGATGTAATAAGTTCTGAAGGCGAAATCCGCATGGTGCGTTAGATACTATAGTATTATCCAACTTATTTTGGGAATTTATTTTATCTTTTTTATCTTTGTGGTAACCAAAAGAAGGCTCCTTTCGATTCGTTGAACCGAAGTCTATCTTGTGCGGGGGGATTTATCCCCCGCTTTTTGCTGTACAAAAACCCAAAAGAAGGCTCTCTTTCTCCTCGTTACCCGATGTCTTAGTTATGCTTATCTATGCTTGCCAGACATGGTTAGGATCGTAGGGTTCGTC
>SNRY01000482.1_pt1 | contig 13254 bp, 12 predicted proteins | sample 4693421 | NCBI WGS metagenome assembly SNRY01 (sample SAMN11003215, study PRJNA524138) | termite gut metagenome | isolation source: Bacteroidetes bacterial symbionts from single cell of protist host amplifed... | host: Streblomastix strix ... | reverse complement strand
ATAACCAAAATAATACCTTTCATTCTTCCCGGCGATGAAAGCAATACGGAAATAACCGTTTTTTCCTCCCATATACAAATAAAGCATAATTACTTTACTCTCGATTGCCGACTTATTGAAGGGAAATATCCCAACTATCAATCGGTAATCCCGGAAAACAACGACAAATTTTTATTTGTAAACAGAGGAATAATAACCTCTGCATTGAAAAGGGTATTACTTTTTAGTGATTCGTTTTCGTCTTTAATAGCGTTGAATTTATCCACTGAAAAGAAATTCCTATTTGCACAAAATATTGATTCCTCCACTTCTGCAAAGGAAGAAATAGAATCGACTTTTGAAAGTAGTAACTCTATGGAAATAGGTTTTAACGGGAGACGTCTGCTTGAGATATTAACTGCAATGCCTTCGGAAGAAATAAAAATGACATTCTCTTACCCTGAAAAAGCAGCCATTATTAAAGCCGACAGAGAGGATGATTTGCTCTATTTACTTATGCCATCCATGGTTGCTCAATGATTTTTATTAATCATATCTATACCGAAAATTCCCATTCCGGTCTAAAAAGATTGCCGGATGAATATGTGGATTGCTGCGTAACAAGCCCCCCATATTACGGGCTGCGAGATTACGGAACCGCCACATGGGAAGGCGGAGACCAGAGATGCAAACATTCAATAAGGAAAGAAGCGGGATTTGAGAAATGGAAACAATCAACAAACCGTGGAAATGCAAAAAATCTACCGAAAGGAATTTGTCCCAAATGCGGGGCTATTAGAATAGACAACCAAATAGGATTAGAAGATACTCCCGAAGAATATATAAAACAGTTAGTAGAAATCTTTATGGAGATATATAGGGTATTGAAACCCGGAGGCACACTTTGGATAAACATCGGTGATTCGTATTGGGGCGGAAAGGGATATAGCGGTTCTTCCGCCGGTACATACCAATACGAACGCCGGAAGGAAGGAAAAAGTATCAACCATGAATATTCCAATTTTGGTGGTCGGGGAACTATACGACCCACCGACCGGAAACACGAATTTATAAAACGAAAGGATTTAATCGGTATCCCTTGGATGCTTGCTTTTGCGTTGAGAAATGCAGGCTGGTATTTGCGTCAGGATATAATCTGGTACAAACCCAATCCAATGCCGGAAAGCGTCCGGGATAGGTGTACCAAATCACATGAGTATATCTTCCTTCTTACCAAATCCGATCATTATTATTTCAATCAATTAAAGGAACCTCAAAGCAAGAATACTAATTTAAGGTATTCCAAAGATGTGGAAATTGGGAAAAAACCAGTCCTCGAATTAAAAATAAACAGTAAAGAGGCAAATCGACCGGGATACAAGGAATACCGGAAATATACCCCTAAAACAATTTTAGAAGGGGGAAGAAATAAAAGAAGTGTTTGGTGTGTGCCTACACAAGGATTTAAGGAAGGTCATTTTGCCACGTTCCCCGAACAGTTAATAAAAGACTGCATCTTGGGAGGTTGGCCGCCGGACGGAATTGTATTAGACCCTTTTATGGGAAGCGGAACAACCGCTATTGTAACCCGAAAACTGAATCGTAATTATATAGGGTTTGAACTCAATCCAGCCTACACAGACATAGCAAATAAAAGATTAGTAAATGAATTAGGATTATTTCAATAACATGAAAATCGGATTAATGGATATTGACGGGCATCACTTCCCAAATTTAGCTCTTATGAAACTATCCGCGTGGCACAAACAAAAGGGGGATAGCGTGGATTGGTATAATGGGATTGAATATTACGATACAGTGTATAAGAGTAAGGTATTTACTTTCACTCCAGACGATAAAAGGGTGATCCAAGCAAATCAAATTATAGCAGGAGGGACAGGTTATAAGATGTATGATACCAAACTCCCCAATGAAGTAGAGCATATTCAACCGGATTATTCTATATATCCGCTAACCGAATTTTTTGACAAGAAAACGGCGTATGGATTCTTAACGCGTGGATGCATTCGTAAATGTCCTTGGTGTATTGTCCCAAAAAAAGAAGGGAAAATAAGCATCGAAATGGATATAGAAGAAATATTACAGGATAAGAAACAAGCTATCTTAATGGATAACAATATTCTTGCTTCCGCCTATGGAATATCCCAGCTTGAGAAAATAGCTCAAATAGGTTGCAAAATTGATTTTAACCAAGGTTTGGACGCTGAATTAATAACAGAAGAAATCGCTCGGATTATTTCAAAAATAAAATGGATAAAATTTATCCGGCTTGCTTGCGATAGCCTTAAAGCGATAAAACCTCTTTTAAATGCTTTGAAAGTTTTAAATGAGTATGGAGTAAGCAATTATCGCATATTCGTTTATATGCTGGTGAAGGATGTTAAGGAAGCTAACGAAATAAGCATGACGCTAAAACCATTAGGGGTTGTTCCTTTTGCCCAGCCATATAGGGACTTCAATAATACAAATCCGTCGGAGGAGCAAAAACATTTTGCGAGATATGTGAATAGGAAAGAAATATATCACTCCACGAGTTGGGAAGAATATAATCCATCCATGAGAAATATTAAACCAATAAATTGATTAAGATGCTTAGAGACCAGCCCTATCTTCCGCTTTACGTGCAAGATTTTATCACGGATGAGAAACTTGCAGAATGTTCGGCTTCGGCAACGGGCGTGTATATACGATTAATGTGTTTGATGCATAAGTCTGAACAATACGGAAGAATAAAACTAAAAGAAAAATACAAACAGAATCAAAGCAATTCAAAAAATTTTGCAATCATGCTTAATAGGCATCTTCCTTATGATGTTCAAACAATAGAAAGCGCTTTAAATGAATTATTTGAAAATGATGTATTGCAGTTAAACGAAGATACGATTTCTCAAAAAAGAATGGTAAAAGATTATACCCTAAGTGAAAAGCGTTCTATTTCCGGTCAAAAAGGAGGAAAAAATGTAAAAAATAGCAATACAAGAAAATTATATAACGAGAAAGGTTTTTTATACCTCATATCCGATATTGAACATGAAAATGTATATAAAGTTGGTATATCAAAAAATCCATCTACGAGATTAATACAATTATCAAACAAATTAAACAAAAAACTGCAACTTGTTTTTACATGCGAGACAGGAAACATGGGGATTTTGGAGGATAATATTTTAAATGAATTTTCAGAATATAGAGACGGGGAATGGATTTCAGGTATTAAAAAAGAAATAATTATCAAAGCAATTCAAAAGCAAAATCAAAGCAAAATCAAAGCAAACACTGAATATGAAAATGAATATGAAAATGAAATTGTAATTGAAAATACAGAAAAAGGGGTTATAGGGGAAAAGGAAAACGAACTGCCTGAAAAATCATTGCAGGAGCAGGAAGATAGCGAAACGCCTGAAAAATCATTGCAGGCACATAGCCACAACCAAAAACCGGAAATAATCGCTTATGATGAACTTTCATTTGAAAATGTTTGGATCAACTACGGGAAAAAAGGCAACAAAAAGACCAGCAAACGTAAGTGGGAAGCCATGATCAATAAAAATAAAAAACTTGCAGTTGATCACATTCCACGCTATGTGGAAGCCACGCCGGACATTCAATTTCGAAAGAATTTTGAAACATACATAAACCAAGAAGTTTGGAACGACGAAATATTAAAACCAAATGGAAACAGAATTGAAAAAAACCCAAACTCAATGGGACTTGGAAATACAAACAACGGGGCGAATCCCTTCCGAACTGATGCCGATAAACGAAGATATGAGCGTGAGATGCTTGCGGAAATATCCGAAACCATACTACAACAGCCTCAAGCCAAGTAAATTGGCGGATATATTCACATCTCCCGTTTGCTCCCTTTCCACATACCGGAAAGAAGCCGGAGAGACGAATACCAGAGCTGTAATGGTATTGATTCTGCTGGATGTAATTAATTTCTTCAACGTGGGAAACTCCATGGACGCCAACCAAACAGCAGATACGGCAGAACTTATTATTGACCATTACGGGTACCTGAAAATTGATGACTTCAAACTATGCTTCAACAAGGCAAAAATGGGAATGTACGGAACGGTTTACCGCATGGACGGACAGGTTATTCTCTCCTGGTTGAAGCAATACATTAACGACCGTATAAACGCTGCAGAGGAAATAAGTTATAACGAACACATGACCAGAAAAATGGATGAACGCCGATTACCGGATTATCGGGAATTAATTAAGAAAAGACAATAGGATTGTTTGAAATGAAAGATATAAAAAAGTTGATTGATAATGGAAAATGAAATTTGGAGACCCATACAAGGTTTTGAGGCTCATTATGAAGTAAGTAATTACGGGAATGTAAGACGGAAAAAATCCAAAAGATTACGCAATATCAATTACGCTCAAGTCTATCCAACTGTATTACTTTCTGTTAATGGAGTACATAAAACGTTACGTGTTCATAGATTAGTTGCATTGGCATTTTTACCGATGAGAGACGAAAGTAAAACACATGTAAACCACATTGACGGAAATAAGCGAAACAACCATGTCAATAATTTGGAATGGGTAACGCAAGCAGAAAATAATCTCCACTCCTACCGGGTACTTAAAAGGAAATCTCCAATGCAGGGAAAAGTCCCGCCAAATAGAAAAATGCAGGAATTGGATATTCCTGAAATTGATAGGATTAATAAGTCAGGTATAAGTACGGAAGAAATCGGTAAAATGTACGGAATAGACGGTTCAACTATAAGGAAACATTTAAGAAAATATAGAAAGTAATGAAAACCTGTAAAGATTGCAAACTCATGGGAGTAGAAGGAAAAGATGGAGAAACCCGCTTTTGTTTTTGCGCTTTTCATCAGCAAGAGGTAAACGAATCAGATGTGGCTTGTGAGGATATTTTAGAAAAATAACGATAAAATATGGGAACATTATTTGAAACAGAATCCGAGGGATTCATGGAGGAGAAAAATCATAAGGACGGTCATACTTGCCGGGATTGCATACACAGGGAACGTTGGGAATTAAGTGAATTTTCGTTTAAAATTATTCAGTGCTGCAACGTGCAAAGAAGCAAACATAGCAATACAGGGTATAAGACAGTCAAATTAGCAAACAAAGCGTGTCAATTATGGAAACTAAAGATTTAATAATATAATAGTTACCAATGAGAGAAAATTTATTACGTAAGGAAAATGAGGCTATTGCTTTTATACGCAAATTCTACCGACTTGCGTTAAGCATGCAGGAGGATGGGTTCCACGTCGCTTTTTTCAGGAGGAAAAGATTCACAGGTATTGCTTGCACTCATGGAACTGTCCGGATGTAAATTTAAGGCGCACATGCAAGTAACAACCGTTGACCCTCCTCAATTAATTAAATTTTGAAAAAACTATTTTAATCATAAATTAATTCATATTATGTTAATAAATATCAGCTTATGCCTTTCGGACATTCCGAGAGACAAAATCAAACAAGCCGCTAACGGTAAAAAATACATCAATATTTGTGTAGCAAGCCTCCGGGAAATATCACAGTATGGAGAAACCCATACTGTTTACGTATCTCAAACAAAAGAAGAGAGAGAAGCATCTACGCCAACAATCTTTATTGGAGCAGGTAAAGAGTTTCAACCCAAACCAATCCTAACAGCCGAAAATGTTGATGCTATGCCTGTAGCAAATTCAAGCGATGATTTACCATATTGATACAATAAGAATAATATAAGATTATGACACAACGAACAGAAGCCGACATCCAAACCGAGTTCTTTTTGAAAGTCCGGTTACTGATTAAAGACATTCCCGACAAGCTTCTGTATCATGTGCCAAACGGAGAGGTCAGAAATGTACGCGTAGGTGCTAAATTAAAGCGCATGGGAGTGGTTTGCGGAGTTCCTGATGTTGTACTCGCAATTCCAAATAAGAGCTACCACAGCCTTTATATTGAGTTTAAAGCGTGTAATGGGAGTCAAACCAAGGAGCAAAAAGAATTTCAACAGCAAGCCGAAAAAGCGGGCAGTAAGTATGTGATATGCAGAAGCGCGTATGAGGCGGTTAAAGAAATTAGAGAATATTTGAATGAAAAATAAGACAGAATTATGAAACCAAAGAAGGAATTCGCATTATTCAGGAAAATAAGAGTTGAGATTTTTGAATTTGGAATGCCGCTTTACATCCCCAGAACAAAGGCATATAGCGGTGGGTATTGTCTTGCTATTGTGAATTTCGGAAAACGTCCGCAAACATTATGTAAAGCCATTAAAGACACTCGCATTGCTATCCGAAAAAATGGAAAGGATATAATTATCATTAAAAGTGGGAATGTAGATAAGAATTCTATTATTTTTCCATAAATTAAAAAATTTTGGTCGTGTCATTAATAGCACGACCAAAATATAAATTAATGTGTTTTTCTTTGAACCAAGTCTGTGTATTTTATTCGTACGATGACATCCTCTATCGTTTCTTCTTTTTTCATAAGTTTTATCTCAAGAACTTCGAGCAATCTAATGAGTTTGTCGGACGAGATAGTCCTACCTCCTGAAATGAAAGAGCAAATCTCTGAATTTCTTATACCTATCATTTGTGCAAGTTCGACTTGTTTTAATTTTCGCCTCTCTATTTCTGCATTTATCGCGGCGAGAAACTGCATGTAGTTTTCTGTGTATTTCATAATTATTCCCATGATTTTGAAAATTCTTCATCTTTAAATGCTTCTACGAGTCCGGTAGTTTGCCTCAATCTCAATAGATTGCTCGAAGTTCTTGAGATAAAACTTATGAAAAAAGAAGAAACGATAGAGGATGTCATCGTACGAATAAAATACACAGACTTGGTTCAAAGAAAAACACATTAATTTATATTTTGGTCGTGCTATTAATGACACGACCAAAATTTTTTAATTTATGGAAAAATAATAGAATTCTTATCTACATTCCCACTTTTAATGATAATTATATCCTTTCCATTTTTTCGGATAGCAATGCGAGTGTCTTTAATGGCTTTACATAATGTTTGCGGACGTTTTCCGAAATTCACAATAGCAAGACAATACCCACCGCTATATGCCTTTGTTCTGGGGATGTAAAGCGGCATTCCAAATTCAAAAATCTCAACTCTTATTTTCCTGAATAATGCGAATTCCTTCTTTGGTTTCATAATTCTGTCTTATTTTTCATTCAAATATTCTCTAATTTCTTTAACCGCCTCATACGCGCTTCTGCATATCACATACTTACTGCCCGCTTTTTCGGCTTGCTGTTGAAATTCTTTTTGCTCCTTGGTTTGACTCCCATTACACGCTTTAAACTCAATATAAAGGCTGTGGTAGCTCTTATTTGGAATTGCGAGTACAACATCAGGAACTCCGCAAACCACTCCCATGCGCTTTAATTTAGCACCTACGCGTACATTTCTGACCTCTCCGTTTGGCACATGATACAGAAGCTTGTCGGGAATGTCTTTAATCAGTAACCGGACTTTCAAAAAGAACTCGGTTTGGATGTCGGCTTCTGTTCGTTGTGTCATAATCTTATATTATTCTTATTGTATCAATATGGTAAATCATCGCTTGAATTTGCTACAGGCATAGCATCAACATTTTCGGCTGTTAGGATTGGTTTGGGTTGAAACTCTTTACCTGCTCCAATAAAGATTGTTGGCGTAGATGCTTCTCTCTCTTCTTTTGTTTGAGATACGTAAACAGTATGGGTTTCTCCATACTGTGATATTTCCCGGAGGCTTGCTACACAAATATTGATGTATTTTTTACCGTTAGCGGCTTGTTTGATTTTGTCTCTCGGAATGTCCGAAAGGCATAAGCTGATATTTATTAACATAATATGAATTAATTTATGATTAAAATAGTTTTTTCAAAATTTAATTAATTGAGGAGGGTCAACGGTTGTTACTTGCATGTGCGCCTTAAATTTACATCCGGACAGTTCCATGAGTGCAAGCAATACCTGTGAATCTTTTCCTCCTGAAAAAAGCGACGTGGAACCCATCCTCCTGCATGCTTAACGCAAGTCGGTAGAATTTGCGTATAAAAGCAATAGCCTCATTTTCCTTACGTAATAAATTTTCTCTCATTGGTAACTATTATATTATTAAATCTTTAGTTTCCATAATTGACACGCTTTGTTTGCTAATTTGACTGTCTTATACCCTGTATTGCTATGTTTGCTTCTTTGCACGTTGCAGCACTGAATAATTTTAAACGAAAATTCACTTAATTCCCAACGTTCCCTGTGTATGCAATCCCGGCAAGTATGACCGTCCTTATGATTTTTCTCCTCCATGAATCCCTCGGATTCTGTTTCAAATAATGTTCCCATATTTTATCGTTATTTTTCTAAAATATCCTCACAAGCCACATCTGATTCGTTTACCTCTTGCTGATGAAAAGCGCAAAAACAAAAGCGGGTTTCTCCATCTTTTCCTTCTACTCCCATGAGTTTGCAATCTTTACAGGTTTTCATTACTTTCTATATTTTCTTAAATGTTTCCTTATAGTTGAACCGTCTATTCCGTACATTTTACCGATTTCTTCCGTACTTATACCTGACTTATTAATCCTATCAATTTCAGGAATATCCAATTCCTGCATTTTTCTATTTGGCGGGACTTTTCCCTGCATTGGAGATTTCCTTTTAAGTACCCGGTAGGAGTGGAGATTATTTTCTGCTTGCGTTACCCATTCCAAATTATTGACATGGTTGTTTCGCTTATTTCCGTCAATGTGGTTTACATGTGTTTTACTTTCGTCTCTCATCGGTAAAAATGCCAATGCAACTAATCTATGAACACGTAACGTTTTATGTACTCCATTAACAGAAAGTAATACAGTTGGATAGACTTGAGCGTAATTGATATTGCGTAATCTTTTGGATTTTTTCCGTCTTACATTCCCGTAATTACTTACTTCATAATGAGCCTCAAAACCTTGTATGGGTCTCCAAATTTCATTTTCCATTATCAATCAACTTTTTTATATCTTTCATTTCAAACAATCCTATTGTCTTTTCTTAATTAATTCCCGATAATCCGGTAATCGGCGTTCATCCATTTTTCTGGTCATGTGTTCGTTATAACTTATTTCCTCTGCAGCGTTTATACGGTCGTTAATGTATTGCTTCAACCAGGAGAGAATAACCTGTCCGTCCATGCGGTAAACCGTTCCGTACATTCCCATTTTTGCCTTGTTGAAGCATAGTTTGAAGTCATCAATTTTCAGGTACCCGTAATGGTCAATAATAAGTTCTGCCGTATCTGCTGTTTGGTTGGCGTCCATGGAGTTTCCCACGTTGAAGAAATTAATTACATCCAGCAGAATCAATACCATTACAGCTCTGGTATTCGTCTCTCCGGCTTCTTTCCGGTATGTGGAAAGGGAGCAAACGGGAGATGTGAATATATCCGCCAATTTACTTGGCTTGAGGCTGTTGTAGTATGGTTTCGGATATTTCCGCAAGCATCTCACGCTCATATCTTCGTTTATCGGCATCAGTTCGGAAGGGATTCGCCCCGTTGTTTGTATTTCCAAGTCCCATTGAGTTTGGGTTTTTTTCAATTCTGTTTCCATTTGGTTTTAATATTTCGTCGTTCCAAACTTCTTGGTTTATGTATGTTTCAAAATTCTTTCGAAATTGAATGTCCGGCGTGGCTTCCACATAGCGTGGAATGTGATCAACTGCAAGTTTTTTATTTTTATTGATCATGGCTTCCCACTTACGTTTGCTGGTCTTTTTGTTGCCTTTTTTCCCGTAGTTGATCCAAACATTTTCAAATGAAAGTTCATCATAAGCGATTATTTCCGGTTTTTGGTTGTGGCTATGTGCCTGCAATGATTTTTCAGGCGTTTCGCTATCTTCCTGCTCCTGCAATGATTTTTCAGGCAGTTCGTTTTCCTTTTCCCCTATAACCCCTTTTTCTGTATTTTCAATTACAATTTCATTTTCATATTCATTTTCATATTCAGTGTTTGCTTTGATTTTGCTTTGATTTTGCTTTTGAATTGCTTTGATAATTATTTCTTTTTTAATACCTGAAATCCATTCCCCGTCTCTATATTCTGAAAATTCATTTAAAATATTATCCTCCAAAATCCCCATGTTTCCTGTCTCGCATGTAAAAACAAGTTGCAGTTTTTTGTTTAATTTGTTTGATAATTGTATTAATCTCGTAGATGGATTTTTTGATATACCAACTTTATATACATTTTCATGTTCAATATCGGATATGAGGTATAAAAAACCTTTCTCGTTATATAATTTTCTTGTATTGCTATTTTTTACATTTTTTCCTCCTTTTTGACCGGAAATAGAACGCTTTTCACTTAGGGTATAATCTTTTACCATTCTTTTTTGAGAAATCGTATCTTCGTTTAACTGCAATACATCATTTTCAAATAATTCATTTAAAGCGCTTTCTATTGTTTGAACATCATAAGGAAGATGCCTATTAAGCATGATTGCAAAATTTTTTGAATTGCTTTGATTCTGTTTGTATTTTTCTTTTAGTTTTATTCTTCCGTATTGTTCAGACTTATGCATCAAACACATTAATCGTATATACACGCCCGTTGCCGAAGCCGAACATTCTGCAAGTTTCTCATCCGTGATAAAATCTTGCACGTAAAGCGGAAGATAGGGCTGGTCTCTAAGCATCTTAATCAATTTATTGGTTTAATATTTCTCATGGATGGATTATATTCTTCCCAACTCGTGGAGTGATATATTTCTTTCCTATTCACATATCTCGCAAAATGTTTTTGCTCCTCCGACGGATTTGTATTATTGAAGTCCCTATATGGCTGGGCAAAAGGAACAACCCCTAATGGTTTTAGCGTCATGCTTATTTCGTTAGCTTCCTTAACATCCTTCACCAGCATATAAACGAATATGCGATAATTGCTTACTCCATACTCATTTAAAACTTTCAAAGCATTTAAAAGAGGTTTTATCGCTTTAAGGCTATCGCAAGCAAGCCGGATAAATTTTATCCATTTTATTTTTGAAATAATCCGAGCGATTTCTTCTGTTATTAATTCAGCGTCCAAACCTTGGTTAAAATCAATTTTGCAACCTATTTGAGCTATTTTCTCAAGCTGGGATATTCCATAGGCGGAAGCAAGAATATTGTTATCCATTAAGATAGCTTGTTTCTTATCCTGTAATATTTCTTCTATATCCATTTCGATGCTTATTTTCCCTTCTTTTTTTGGGACAATACACCAAGGACATTTACGAATGCATCCACGCGTTAAGAATCCATACGCCGTTTTCTTGTCAAAAAATTCGGTTAGCGGATATATAGAATAATCCGGTTGAATATGCTCTACTTCATTGGGGAGTTTGGTATCATACATCTTATAACCTGTCCCTCCTGCTATAATTTGATTTGCTTGGATCACCCTTTTATCGTCTGGAGTGAAAGTAAATACCTTACTCTTATACACTGTATCGTAATATTCAATCCCATTATACCAATCCACGCTATCCCCCTTTTGTTTGTGCCACGCGGATAGTTTCATAAGAGCTAAATTTGGGAAGTGATGCCCGTCAATATCCATTAATCCGATTTTCATGTTATTGAAATAATCCTAATTCATTTACTAATCTTTTATTTGCTATGTCTGTGTAGGCTGGATTGAGTTCAAACCCTATATAATTACGATTCAGTTTTCGGGTTACAATAGCGGTTGTTCCGCTTCCCATAAAAGGGTCTAATACAATTCCGTCCGGCGGCCAACCTCCCAAGATGCAGTCTTTTATTAACTGTTCGGGGAACGTGGCAAAATGACCTTCCTTAAATCCTTGTGTAGGCACACACCAAACACTTCTTTTATTTCTTCCCCCTTCTAAAATTGTTTTAGGGGTATATTTCCGGTATTCCTTGTATCCCGGTCGATTTGCCTCTTTACTGTTTATTTTTAATTCGAGGACTGGTTTTTTCCCAATTTCCACATCTTTGGAATACCTTAAATTAGTATTCTTGCTTTGAGGTTCCTTTAATTGATTGAAATAATAATGATCGGATTTGGTAAGAAGGAAGATATACTCATGTGATTTGGTACACCTATCCCGGACGCTTTCCGGCATTGGATTGGGTTTGTACCAGATTATATCCTGACGCAAATACCAGCCTGCATTTCTCAACGCAAAAGCAAGCATCCAAGGGATACCGATTAAATCCTTTCGTTTTATAAATTCGTGTTTCCGGTCGGTGGGTCGTATAGTTCCCCGACCACCAAAATTGGAATATTCATGGTTGATACTTTTTCCTTCCTTCCGGCGTTCGTATTGGTATGTACCGGCGGAAGAACCGCTATATCCCTTTCCGCCCCAATACGAATCACCGATGTTTATCCAAAGTGTGCCTCCGGGTTTCAATACCCTATATATCTCCATAAAGATTTCTACTAACTGTTTTATATATTCTTCGGGAGTATCTTCTAATCCTATTTGGTTGTCTATTCTAATAGCCCCGCATTTGGGACAAATTCCTTTCGGTAGATTTTTTGCATTTCCACGGTTTGTTGATTGTTTCCATTTCTCAAATCCCGCTTCTTTCCTTATTGAATGTTTGCATCTCTGGTCTCCGCCTTCCCATGTGGCGGTTCCGTAATCTCGCAGCCCGTAATATGGGGGGCTTGTTACGCAGCAATCCACATATTCATCCGGCAATCTTTTTAGACCGGAATGGGAATTTTCGGTATAGATATGATTAATAAAAATCATTGAGCAACCATGGATGGCATAAGTAAATAGAGCAAATCATCCTCTCTGTCGGCTTTAATAATGGCTGCTTTTTCAGGGTAAGAGAATGTCATTTTTATTTCTTCCGAAGGCATTGCAGTTAATATCTCAAGCAGACGTCTCCCGTTAAAACCTATTTCCATAGAGTTACTACTTTCAAAAGTCGATTCTATTTCTTCCTTTGCAGAAGTGGAGGAATCAATATTTTGTGCAAATAGGAATTTCTTTTCAGTGGATAAATTCAACGCTATTAAAGACGAAAACGAATCACTAAAAAGTAATACCCTTTTCAATGCAGAGGTTATTATTCCTCTGTTTACAAATAAAAATTTGTCGTTGTTTTCCGGGATTACCGATTGATAGTTGGGATATTTCCCTTCAATAAGTCGGCAATCGAGAGTAAAGTAATTATGCTTTATTTGTATATGGGAGGAAAAAACGGTTATTTCCGTATTGCTTTCATCGCCGGGAAGAATGAAAGGTATTATTTTGGTTAT
>SNRY01000481.1_pt1 | contig 13256 bp, 13 predicted proteins | sample 4693421 | NCBI WGS metagenome assembly SNRY01 (sample SAMN11003215, study PRJNA524138) | termite gut metagenome | isolation source: Bacteroidetes bacterial symbionts from single cell of protist host amplifed... | host: Streblomastix strix ... | reverse complement strand
ATCCCGACGTATCGCCACACGAACAAATCAGTAAGGCTACAGCACCGATAAATAATAGTTTTTTCATGTTTCTCATTTTTTGAATCCGATATAATTGAAATAGATGATTAATTGAGTGTGAAAATAACACTTATTTCGATGCGAGAATAATTTATTGATATGTTATTGAACAGGGTACAAAAAAATAGCCGGAACTATCGGGGGGATGGTTCCAGCTATTGAATAGATCAATTAAATATCCGTCTTCTTTGTTTTGTTGATCGGATAGTGATGTTGTTAGAGTATCACTATAGTTATTTTACATATTTTAAAAAGCCTTTAAGCCCATATATTATTAAACAATATATAGCTATTAAAAAGTGTATCTTTTCTATTTTCCGTAAAATAAGCCATTGTCCTCGTATCATTTTCATTTTATTTGAAGAACGAGACCTTTTAGATTCCCTGTATAAAGCATGAATTTTTCCTGTATTATATGCTGTTATTCCCCTTAATCTCATTATTTCTAACCAAAACGCATAATCTTCTTTTAATATTGTTCTAAAATGAATATTATCTATAAGTTCTTTTTTTATTATAACAGTTAAACAGGAAATCTCACAACTTTTTAAAATATCCCAATAATTTGACTTAGCCTTTGTTTTTATTGTAAAATAATTTCTTTTAGCATTAACTGAAATTTTCTTATAGTTGGAGTAAATAAAAGAATAATTATGGAAATTCATAAATTCGATCTGTTCTTGTAGTTTACTATGAAACCAAATGTCATCACTGTCTAAAAAAGCGATATATTTACCTTTTGCATTTTCAATTCCAATATTTCTAGGTATAGCTGGAGAACCTGATATTTTCTCTGTTTTAAAATACTTTATTCTTAAATCTTTATTACAATATGCTTTGATTATTTTATCTGATCCATCTGTTGAACAATCATCAATAATAATTAATTCCCATTCAGTATATGTTTGAGATAATACTGAATTTATAGCATCGCTAATATACAAATATGAATTACAGCATGGAGTAATAATCGAGATAAGTTCATTCATGGTCATTTACTACACAATTATATAATTGATTCCATTTTTTTATAATCAAATTAACATCAAAACATTCAATTTTTTTAAATGCTTGTTTTCCTAACTCTTCTCTTAGAGATTTATTTTGGATTAATTCTAAAATAGCTTTTTCTAGTTCGGCTATATTTTGATCTGCGATCAATAATCCATCTTTGCGATGAGTTATAATATCAGAAGGTCCATTAGGACAATCAAAACTTGCGCATGGTATACCTTGTGACATGGCTTCAACTAAAACCATAGAAAATCCTTCAAAACGCGAAGACACTACAAAAATAGAAGCTTCCTTTAATTTTTCATTTATTTCTGTTGTAATACCCTTTAAAAAGAAACATGATTCCAATCTTGCTTCTTTAATTTGAATTTGCAATCGTTTTTTCCAACTACCCTCTCCCCAAATATCGAGAACCCATTCAGGGTGCTGTTTATGAATATTACTGAAAATTTTTATTAAATTATCATATCCTTTTTGATATTCTAAACGTCCTATAGAAATTATTTTTTTATTGGATAAAGGAGCTTTGTATCTTATTGACAATTCTATTGGATTTGGAATAACATATACATTTGGAAGATATTTTGTAAAGTATTTCTTATCATTATTAGTTAATACAACAACTGCTTTTACTTTTTTATATACTAAAATACGTATTTTTTTTATCCATTTATTATAATAATTATAATATACATGCTCTACAGCTATTACATTTCTTAATGAAATATGTGAATATAATAACAAAAACGTATTAGGAAAAGCTTGAGATAGAATTATATCAAATTTATTCGCCTGAAAGAAATGTTTTATTTTTTTTCTATTTTGTAATAGAATTAACAGCCGGTGAAAAGAGCCCGGAGTACCATCATACATTCTATTTGTTAAGTAGACAATTTTCACTCTCTCATTAAAAACAAAATTGGGTAGAGAAAATGTTTTATATTGAGAAACAATTATTACTTCTTGGTTGAAATCTTGTACCTGTTTCGTTGTAAGTATGGATAATACTCTTTCAATTCCTCCTTTTAAAGTAATATCAGAATGAAAATAACAAATTTTCATAATTACTGTATTAATATATTAATTATAGTAAAAGTGTTTTTTTAAATAAAGATAAAGTTGCTTCAAAGGAATATTTAGTCAAAAAATTTGCTCTCAATATAAGATTATACTTCGGGGGAAACTCTCTAGTAATTATTTTTACAAATTCTTGAGATGTATTTGCTTCATACATTCCATTTACTTGTTGATATCCTTGAAATGCTTCAGTAGTGCCTACAATAGGCTTTCCAAACATCATAGCTTCTGCTATTTTTACTTTCATGCCTGACCCTTTAAATATTGGCGCAATTACAATATCAGTATTTAAATAAAATTTATCTAAAACAGGTGAATCACTAATAATTTCAATCTTTTCCGAAGAATTAATTCCGATAGCATGTATATTTTTACCAACAATAGTTAATTGCACATCTATATAAGGAAGAACATTACGAATAAACCATTTTATACCGTGAATATTAGGATAAAAATTACTTCCTACAAACAATATTCTTTTCTTCTCAGATTTAATTACCAAACAATCATTATATACAAAGCGATCTTTTAGAGAAATAGGTATTATAACATCAACCTTTCTATTATAATATCTATAAATCATAGAATGATCCCTCACATTTAAACCTATGATTTTATCGGCATACCTACACGCCAATTTCTCTCCAAAATAACATGAATACAAACGAGGCATTACCAATATTTCACCTGCCAAAAATTGTTGTAAGACTAAAGAATATTCACAATTATGAAAAAAACAAATAACTTTAACATTCAGGTTTTTCTTAATACGTTTTATAAGCCGTCCATTTAGAGAGGCATCTATAAATATAATATCTATCCCATCAAAAATAATTTTATTATAGATGTCATCTTCTACTGTTCTTGAAATACCATTAATTCTCAAATTAATGGTATTAAATATAGTCTTACAAATATCAATCAAAGTAATTTTTTGAATGGAAAACGGCTTTAATACATATGGAATTACATTTGAAATTCCAAAAATCTCAATAATTGAATCTAAATTTCTTTTTGAACATTGTGCTCCTCCAGAGAGAGAAGAAAATGCCATAGAAGAAATAAAAAGAATTTTATTTTTCATTATCATATATTATCTGTTATTCATGAAGAATAAATAAGTCACGAATATTGTATAATAAAAGGATTAAAAACAACTACCTGTAATTATGCCTAAATTAATTTTGTATTCGACACAAATCATCAAAAATCCATCAAATAACTGTTCACTAAAATATCTATATTTAAATTTGCAACCTAAATCTATGAGTCATAAAGAATTCTCATAAACCTATCTTTTATTGAATATTTGCCCTATATAAACGGAAGCCTTACTTTGTCGTGATTCATAAGACTCTATCCCAAATAATAAATTATCATATCGAGTCAGGATATGGCTATTAATATACAGCAATTTCAAAGTACCATAAGAAAATATAATAAAAAGAAATAACATTTTTTTTAATTTATTGCGAAACAAATAAAGAATACTTGGATAAATAAACCAATAAGAAAATATAAATAAAAAAGAAAGCCTTTCAACAAGGATTGAAGCTTCGGAAAAAAACAAATTTATCATCATATAAAGGAAAAATAGATTAATTACTACTCTTCCAAAAGGTAAAATGTTAATTAATCTATTATAATTAAAGAAAAATAACAAAAAAGAGAATACTTTTTCAATATAGCCTATTGTTAAGCCATAAGCAGCACTACGTAAATCATTTTCCATATATAGTGTAGTTATCAATTCCATTCTACCACCTATCATTCGTGATACGAGAAGAACAATAGGGATAATAAATTTTATTTGCAATAAAAATATTATATTTCCTATAATAAAGAAAGACCAAATTAATTTTAGAGATAATTTCTTGTTTAAAACAAAATAGAGTGGTAAAAAGACAACAGAACTAATATGAAAAAAACAACCTAATACATTTATAAATATATATTTTTTGAATTTCCTATCGTGCAAATACTGTAATGAATATATAAATAATAATACACTTTTAATATTTCTCATTAAATTTATTTCATATATAAGTCCTCCAAAAAGAAGAAATATAATATAACTTAAGACATAGTATCTTGAATATTTAGAGAAAAATATATGCAAGAAAAAAATATCTATCAAACAAGAAAAAAATTGCCAAAAAAAATAATTAGGACAAATGGATTTTATTATTATTGAATATATTTGAAAACCTACTTCAAAATTTGATGTTATATAATCACTATTCCTTAACTCCCATAAAGTAGAAAGTTCATTGAAAAAATTATAATAATTCAGCCAGTCAGTATGTATATAACCTCTAAGTCCCAAGAAAAAAAGAAAGCTACAAATGGTAATATATTTGATACTATTTATATCTTTCCCTATGTTTATACATTTAAATTCCCATAAAGATAAAATACATAAGAATATAAAAAAAATCAAATACGGGATTGAATATGAAAAACTAACAATATTCATAGAAATTATCTTCTTATAGGCATACTATCTATACACATTAAAATTTAATACAGTTATTCATTAAGAATTTTCAATACCCTAAAAACATTTAAATTCATTTTCCAGTATATATATTTCCAACTTCTTTTATAAAAAAATAAGATTCTCGATATAATTAAAAATAAATATATTATATTGGCTATATTTATATAAAATTTCGTATAATGGAGTTTATAATACATTAAACGACTTTTATTTAGCATCAATATCTTTTTACTGCTAATTTTGTTAGCAGAACTTTTCCCTTCTAAATGTTGTATTTTTGCTGTAGGCAATGAAACAATCTTATATCCATTTTGATATATTCTATAACATAAATCAGTATCTTCATAGTACATAAAAAAAGCAGAAGAAAAACATCCGACAAAATCAAGTATATTCTTTTTAATCATTAAATCTGCGCCGGTAATATAAGCTACTTCGTGTGGTCTTCCCGTATAATTAAATTCTCTATTTCTTTTATATAGTATCCTTTCTATCATATTGCCTAATAAAAAATTTACCTCCCATATAATCGAAGGAAATAACATTCTATATGAATGCGTGGGATTCATCTTTTCATTAAATAAATTTCCTCCACAAGCCCCAACCATCATGTTTTCATCTAAATAGTCTGATAAATATTTAATTGAATTATTTAATAATATTGTATCTGAATTTAAGAAAAAAACGTTGCGACCTTTAATTATTTGAATTCCAATATTATTAGCTTTACCAAAACCTAAGTTCTCATTATTTTCTATAAACTTTATCCTCTTATCATTTCTGAATAAATCTTGACTTCCATCTGTCGAAGCATTATCTACCAAAATTATTTCATAAATAACACCTTGTGTATTCTCAACAATACTATTTATACATTTAGATGTAAGTAACTTCGTATTATAATTTACTATAATAATTGAAACATCCATAATTCTTAACTCAATAATGAATCACTTATATTAATCGGCAACACATAGAAATACTCGAAAAACCCTTTTGGCTTTAATATAATATGCTATTGGAGATAAAAAAAGCAAAAACTTAAAATTGATACCATAGCGATATTTTAGAGAAGTATAAAAGAATAAAAGTGATTCATGCCAAACATGCAGTATTAATCCCCTTTTTAACATCTGCCATCTTCTATAATCAATAAAATATTGTCTATTATCTCGGAAAACTCGATCATTCAGCCCTAATACATCACGACACAAAGAACCTTCTCTTATTCTATACAAAAGTAGAGGAGTGTCTATAAAATAAATTTGTTTTCCCATATTTAATATTTTATATGTAAATGGATATTCTTCACAAAATGGATATTTTTCATCAAAACCTCCAACTTCATCCCATAAAACTTTTGAATAGAATAATCCTGGACCGGGTACAAAAAGACGTTTTAGAATCTCATTTAACTGAGATTTCTGATCCATTTTTAAATATGGATAATAGTTTTTTTCATAAAAAACTTGACTTTTTTCTACCAATTCCTCATTATCTCCAAAAAACATTAATTTTCCAAAACAAATATCGCATTGAGTTTTTATCACAAAAGAAAGATAATCTGAAATTGAGTGAGGAAATAACATATCATCACCTGCAACTCCTTTTATCCATTCCCCTTTTGCTACTTTATAACCTCTATTACAATTTGCAGACACTCCTGTGTTTTTTAAAACAGTCAAAAGTTCAGTCCGAACAAATCGTTCTTTATTCTCATCCAACCAATTCTGACAAACGTCTACAGTATCATCTGTAGAACAATCATCACTAACGATTAACTCTATATTCTGATAGGTCTGTACTTTAGCACTCTCTAATGTTTCTAATACATATTTAGAAGAATTATAAGTAATAACGACAATTGACACTAATAGTTGATTATTCATAATATTATTTTTGGGGAATTGCGAACAAAGTATATCTTTGTATGTTTGCACAAAAAATGCGGAGGTGTTTCACAAAGTATGCTGTGGTGGTGATGCAGAAAGTATGCTTTTTGTTTATACGTATCCATAATTAATATAAAAGAAAGCTAACTTAAAAACTTTCAAGTAATTGAACAACTTTTTAGAGAAACAGCAAGTTTTCCTAAAAGCCTTTCTGATACGGTGTCTAAGCCGACAATTATTCCCTTCTATTCCTACGTGTACGCCTTGCTAATCACGTGGTTATCTGCCTTGAAAGTCGTGACAAAGCTCTGCCAATCATCCGTACAGATACATCCGAAAGAAACACCCAATTTGATGAGCTTTTCTCTTAAGCGTTGAACTTTTTTTAAATCCCGCTTACCCCAAACATAAGCCACTATTTCACCCCCTTCACGTTCGTATGCATATATTAACCAATACTTCTTACCTTTATTGCCCACATACGTCCAAAATTCATCCACTTCCAGTCTCTCATAATACGGATAATACCTTTCGGATACTAACTTATTGTATCTCAAAGCTATCGCGGATACCTATTCCTCTAATTGGCGAAAACAGTTTTTACAAAGATAGTTCTGCTTGCCGGAGGTCTTCTTGCCGTTTTTCTTTATTTTCGCGCTTTGGCAATCGGGGCAATGAAAGGGTATTGTGATGTTCATATACAAAATAATCACTTATAATCTGATTGCCAAAATTTTACAGCAGCATACTTTTTACATCACCACCTATATTTCTAATTTATTCATTCCGTAACTTTTCTAAAGTTGCACATAATAATGTAGAAGAAGTACCTTGTAGATACGGGAAGTAAATAATTTTTACACCAACTTTATTAAATTGTTTTTCTATTTCTTTCCATTTAAAATTTTCATACCAATCATCCCCTACGAACATAATATCAAATTTTAATTTTTTCCATATTTTAAATTTATCCATATCTACTTGAGGGATTGCCGCACTTACATATTTTACACTCCTAATTATTTCAAGGCGTTCTGTAAATGGGATAACTGCTTCTTTGTGTTTATAACTTACTAAATTATCAGATGTTACTCCAACAATTAATCTATCACACATTGCAGCTGCATTTCTTAACATATTCAAATGCCCTATATGAAATAAATCAAAAACACCTGTTGTATAGCCTATTACCATAACCAAATCTTATTTAAAATAGTTATTATAAAATTTTTGAATATTAATAAACATTCACCTCTTTTTATTAAGCCACGCTGAATCAGATAAAAATTCTATGTGGTACTTCACAAAGTATGCTTTTTATTCATACATATCCGTAATTAATATAAAAGAACGCCAATCTAAAAGCTTTCAAGTGATTTAACAGCTTTCTATAGAAACAGTAAATTTTCTAAAAACCCTTCTGATACGGCTTTTAAGGCGACAATTATTTCTTTCTATTCCTACCACCATATGCTTTTTGCCAATTAGATGATTGCCCTCTATAAAAGTAACCTTTTTTCTCTTATCCGATATACTTGCAAATCTAAGGTAATAAGTCTGTCAAACAGGTTTTCTTCAAAATATCTTCGGTTAAACTTGTAACAAAACTCATATATTTTATTCATGATATCTTATCACTTTATGAAATCATAACTTGTTATATTTTAAATATATTATCTCAATTTTTCAATTATTATATCCATAATTTTTTGTGAAGCATATTTTTCTTTAGAAGGATATAAATATTGTTGACAAACCAAATTTCGTTGATCTTTCATGGAATCATTACCTTCTAACACGATTTCTTCAATAAATTTTATAATATCATTTCTACTTTCCGACAGATATACATTGTTTAGTAGTATTTGTCCAAACATATTAAACTGTCCTCGTGCTTTTTCGCTTGCCATCATGTATAATTCTGGCTTTCCAGTACAAAAATATTCAGCTAAGAAAGATCCAGAATCTAAAATTAATGCATCTGAAGTAAGAAATAAATCGACATAATCAATTTCTTCTAATTGGGAATTGTCTTGATTTTGCCAGAATTCATAATACTGATCTGTTTTTTCTTTTCCCCAATCAGAACGAAGATAGAGTTTACTTTTTAGTATTGGATGTGGTTTAAATGCTATTTGAATTTTATCCTTATATAGACTTAATAAGTCTTTAAAGAAATCGCTATAACATAAAAAATTTGAGTAATTTAAAATAAAATCATCTTCAATTGTATGATGTGGTGCCCAGATAATTCGCTTGACAGCCTTATTGTTTATTTTCCATTTTTCTTTTGGAACATAACTTTTATCAAAAAAAATATCTGTAAATGGATATCCTGTTATTTCTACATTACTGCCTTTATTCTTAGCATACTTCTGAGCAATTTCTTTGTGTAAAGCAGTTACATAAAATGCCAACCATAATAAATTATGAAATATTTGATTATATTGCATCTGATATAAATAAGATACCATAGAACTATACGGTACATAGCAAGTCAACAAATCTATATAATTAGTAATATAATATTCTTCTTTGGTAAGTTTATGTGGATTTGTAAAAAAAATAATATCCGGTTGTATTTCTTTTTTTACATTCAACCATTTTTCTGTTTGTTCATCATACGTCTGTACCGTGTTATATCCTTTATTCATAAAATAACAATATGCCTCACGCATATCTGTTAACATACATTCTTCACCATACACGATATAAGGACAAATGACGATAACAGGTTCAAACTTTTTACTATTCAGCATCAATTGAAACACTTTATCTAATTTCCATACAGAGGCATGAATTACAAAAAATGCAACTTTAACTCTTTCTTTCTTGCGAATTTTTTCAAGAGCAATCCTCTGCTTATGCTTTGCACGGTAAATCCAAAATGAATAAGCGACATTTTGAAGTTCTTTCCTGATAGCAGTTCTTATTCCGGAAGGGATTAAAAATTTTAGAACTCTTTTTATGATATTTTGCTCCATCCTTTTTTAATTATTATATTAATATCTTGTAATTCTTCTATTTTAAAAATAAATGCCAATATATAATATGTCAAAACTCCAGCGATAATACTAATTACTATTTTTAGTAAATCGGAATGAATATAAAAGAATATTACTAACAAAACAATCATCATGCCTCCTGTACATATCAAAGTTGGTAACATATCTTTTATTTGCCGAAAAGCTCCGTATCCAAAAAATTTCCCAGGAAGATAGGCATTGATAAAATATGCAATAAAAGAAGTAATGCAATGACCTATTACAACAGGTCTTAGCCCTAAAGGAACAGTAATTATGAGTGCTATCATTGTTATCGGTAACTTACTTAAGTCCACTTTTAAGAACAAATCAGAACGTCCAACAGCATTTAATATATTCATGTTCAAAGCACTAAGAGGTGTAAAGAGTCTGGCTAAGCAAATCCATTGCATTATAACAACTGCCGGCATCCATTTTTCCGTTAAAAAATACCTGATAAAGGGCTCTGATATCATAGCAAGACCGGTCATAGCCGGAATGACAAAAAAACTCGTCGTTCTAATCATTTTCCTGTAAATTGAGATGAGATGCTCCCTGTCATCTTGCACAGATGTCATTATTGGAAATGTAACGCCTTGTAATATGGAACTGATAGTTGAAGAAATTAATGCCGGAAACTGCATACCTCTTGTATAATAACCTACTTGCGAAGGTGAAAACAGCTTTCCGATAAAAATTGTGTATAGATTATTCATGATCGTGGCTATAAATCCGGCACTTAATAACTTGGAACCGAAATGGAATAATTGCTTAAATGATTCTTTTGAAAAAACACATAAAGGTTTCCATCGACAGAACGTATATAATAAAATCACATTCATGATACTTTGACATAATATCTGGAAGACCAATGCCCATACACCAAAACCGTTATATGCTATTAAAACTCCAAAACATCCACTTACAACAACAGAAACAAAATTGACTATTGCTTTTGTTTTGAAGTTCATTGCAATAGATAATTTTGTGTTTTGTATTATACATAGTGAATTGATAATAAGATTCAAGAATAGAATCCGAATAATAGAAGTTAGTTCTGCTGTATGATAGAATGTAGCAATTAAAGGGGCACAAGTATAAAATAAAAAGTAACAACAAATACTTATTATAATATTAAAATAAAAAACAGTAGAAAAATCAACTTCTGTTCTGTTTTTTTTTTGAATAAGAGCCATTGTAAACCCGGCATCAATAAATAATGTTGAAATAGCAATAAACACAGCTAGCATCCCAAGTAAACCATAGTCGGAAGGAAGTAATAAACGTGCCATTATTATACTAAGTATAAATTGAACTATTTGTACGAGGAATCGTTCAACTGAGTTCCAAAAAATCCCGATAATAGTTTTACTTTTTAAGGATTTTTTTGGCATTTTAGCATTTTGGGTGATGTATTCTTCTTGTTAAAGCTATTTACAATCTCAACGACCTTTTCTATCTCCCATTCTCTCATCACTGGACTCATCGGCAAACTCAACTCTTCGTCATGAATTTGTTCCGTGATAGGCAATGAAAGGGCATTCCATTCTTCATAACATTCTTGTTTGTGTGGGGGAATCGGATAATGGATAACCGTCTGCACTCCATTTTCTGCTAAATATTTTTGTAGTTCATCTCTTCGTTTATAACGAATGGGGAAAATATGAAACACATGCATGTCCAAATCCTCTACTATCGGAGTAATAATCTCGGGATTCGTTATATGTGCCATGTAATATTGAGCTATCTTCTTACGTAGAGCAATGTCTTCGTCCAAATGTTTTAACTTGACATCTAAGATAGCTGCCTGGATTTCATCCAAACGGCTATTGTGACCGACGTATTTAAACACGTACTTTTTTGCAGAACCATAATTAGCCAATGCACGTACAATCTCTGCCAATTCTTTATCACTTGTGGTTACCGCTCCTCCATCCCCCAAAGCTCCCAAGTTCTTTCCGGGATAAAAACTATGACCTGCCGCATCTCCCAACGAACCTGTTTTCCGTCCCTTAAACTTGCATCCGTGAGCCTGAGCATTATCCTCAACCAATTTCAAATCATAATTGTCACAAAGTTCATTAACCTTGTCCGTGTATGCACATCTCCCATAGAGATGAACCATTAAAATAGATTTTGTTTTAGACGTAATAACTGCTTCTATTTTTCTATCATCTATCTGATACGTTTCAATATCAGGTTCCACCAATACGGGGATTAAACCGTTTTCCGTAATGGCTATAATAGAAGCTATATAGGTATTAGCCGGTACAATTACTTCGTCACCCGGTTGCATGAATCCCATTTCAAGATAAGCACGGTAGATTAAAATTAAAGCATCCAATCCGTTAGCTACCCCGACGGTATATTTCGCGCCTATATACTCTGAATAATCCTTTTCGAACTTCTCATTTTCTTTTCCCTGCAAATACCAGCCGGAATCTATAACTCTACCTACCGCAACGTGTATCTCTTCGGAATATTTTTGAGTTATTTGTTGTAAATCTAAAAACTTAACCATCTACTATATTTATTCTACGATATGTATATTCCCCTTTTTGTCTCTTTGATTTATATCCAATATAACACCATCGTTGGTTATATATCCTCGTAATTTTGCCGGATTCCCATACCAAACCGTATTTGCCGGAATATTTTTGGTAACCACGCTACCCGCACCTATCATCGCATATTCTCCTACGGCATGTCCGGCTATAATCGTGGTATTAGCCCCGATAGAAGCCCCTCTTTTCACAACTGTTCTGACGAAAGATTTCGGATATACTTTCGAACGAGGGATCAAATCATTAGTAAAGGTTACATTCGGTCCAACAAACACATCATCTTCAATTAGTATTCCATCCCAGATTTGTACCTCGGATTTAATGGTAACGTTATTACCTATCCTTACATCATTTTCTATCAATACGTTTGCACAAATATTACAATTATCACCAATAATTGCACCGGGCAACACGACACAATATTGCCAAATGGTAGTGTCGTTGCCTATTGCTTTAGTTTGAACATCTGATAGAGTATGTATTTTAGGCATTTTTAAGTCTTATAAAATCATTATACTTTCTTATATAATCCCCCTCATCATACCCATGCGAAGCCAAAACCAAACAGACAGAACCCGATGAAAAATCATCTAATTCACGCCATATTCCCGGCACAACCAATAACCCTTGATACGGTCTGTTTAATGTAAATGTACGCTTTATATTCCCATCATCAAGTATCACATTAAAACTGCCGCTAACTGCAATTATCAGTTGAGACAATTCTTTATGAGCATGTCCCCCTCTGGATTCTCCTCCCGGAATATCGTACAAATAATAAGAACGCTTCACGTCAAAAGGAATGGTAAAATTATTTTCCACAACGCTTATATTACCTTTCTCATGATGATGTTTATTTAATTCTATAATGGAGCAATCATAAACCGTATTCTTTCTCATAAACACAATTCTTTAAATTGTTCATAATCGCGGATATAATCCTCTTGATTATAAGATGTGGAAGCCAATACCAAAGCCAGTGAATTTGTTGAAAAATTTTCCATTCGCCTCCAAATCTTTTTAGGCACATAAAGAATTGTCTCAACTGATAATTGCAGTTAGCGGCAGTTTTAATGTGATACTTGATGATGGGAATATAAAGCGTACATTTACATTAAACAGACCG
>SNRY01000480.1_pt1 | contig 13257 bp, 13 predicted proteins | sample 4693421 | NCBI WGS metagenome assembly SNRY01 (sample SAMN11003215, study PRJNA524138) | termite gut metagenome | isolation source: Bacteroidetes bacterial symbionts from single cell of protist host amplifed... | host: Streblomastix strix ... | reverse complement strand
ATTTGGTTGAAATTTTCCTCGTTTGATTCTTCCAAACGAGAGTATAAAGATAAAAAGATTTTTGATAAGATGTACATTTTTTGTAAAAAAAATATTTTTTGATATTGGATGCCGACTGTTGTCGAAAGGATACCAGGCACATTTGTTCACCGGTACCTATTCGGGCAATTATACTTTCCATGCGAGTCATGATGCCTGAATAATCGCGTAGTATATAAAATCAGGGAAAAGCCGGAAAAAATGAAAAATCATTTTTCCACAGATATAAACATTACTTTTGACACGTATTATATAAAGTCTAATAAATATTTTCGATTAAATTACATACCCTTGTGATCTGTTCAGGCTGAGTTTTCTTACACCATTTTTCGGTGGTGATGTAAAAAGTATGCTGCTGTAATATTTTGGCAATCAGGTCATAAATGATTATTTTTGCATATGAACATCACACTAACCCTTCATTGCCCTAATTACCAAAACACAAAAATAAAGAAAAACGGTAAGAAAGCCTCCGGCAAACAGAACTATCTTTGTAAAAATTGTTTTCGTCAATTTATCGGTGATCATGCTTTAACCTATAAAGGCTGTCATTCGGGATTGATTAAACGCATCTTACTCATGTTGGTTCGTGGCATAGGTATTCGCGATAGTTCCGAGATACAAGAAGTCAGTACCCGAAAGGTATTATCCGTATTGGTAAATTCTCATTACCTACTTACTACCCGTAAGTCTTATTACCCTTGTCCGGAAGCGGATGAGTTTTGGACGTATGTAGGAAATAAAGGTAAGAAGTATTGGTTAATTTATGCCTATGAACCTCAAAGCGGTGAAGTGGTCGCTTATGTTTGGGGGAAACGGGATTTAAAAACTGCCAAACGCCTAAAAGAGAAACTCTTAAAATTTTGATTTTACGGCGTTTGCAAGTCTCAACGTTTGGGCGTTGGTGTCTTTGTCGGACGGTGTCTTGCAGGGGATTAAATAGAGTTTCAAAAATTCATATTCCCGTTTGCCGTCTTTGTAATAATCTAAATAAAGTGATTGATTTCCGTTTGCAAGTTGTTTGCTCCTTAACTTTATCGGCTCTTTTGCCTTTGGCTGTGTTTTTTTTGTTACTCATAAATGTACTGCTTTTGCTTTTTATGAAAGTGTATAAATCCTTGTTTTAATGCCTTTTTGATTGCTTTTTTGTAGTCTTTTTTTGCTTTTGTTTTCTTTTGGTTTTTTGGCGGTTTTCCTTCATACATTAAATCGAAAGTGCATAATATCTCCATCCTGTACCGTATATTCTTTACCTTCTACTCCCATCTTGCCGGCTTCCCTTACAGCTGTTTCGGAACCAAATTTAATATAATCATCATACTTAATGACTTCTGCACGGATAAATCCTTTCTCGAAATCGGTATGAATAATTCCGGCACATTGCGGAGCTTTGCTGCCTCGTAGGTAAGTCCAAGCACGAACCTCTTGTGGACCTGCTGTAAAGTAAGTTTCTAAGTTTAGTATCTTATAAGCAGCTTTAATCAGACGTACCACACCCGACTCTTTCAAACCTATTTCGCCAAGAAACAGCTCCCGTTCTTCATAAGTCTCAAACTCAGCTATTTCCGATTCTATTTTAGCAGCAACAATTAGTATATCGGCACCCTCTTCTTTAACGGATTGGCGAAGTGCATCTACATAGTTGTTCCCATTGATAGCACTTTTCTCATCTACATTACAAACATAGAGTACCGGTTTGTTTGTAAGTAAAAAAATATCTCCGGCAATTTTGTATTCATCTTTAGTTTCCAATTGAACAGTGCGGGCAGACTTCCCTTGCTCCAATGCTTCCTTATATTTCAACAACACCTCGTAGGTTTGTTTTGCCGTCTTATCGCCTCCCGTTTGTGTTTGCTTTTGTACCCGCTGAATACGACTTTCAACGGTCTCAAGATCTTTCAGTTGTAGTTCGTAATCTATGATTTCTTTGTCGTGCACAGGGTTTACACTTCCATCCACATGCGTCACATTATCATCATCAAAACAGCGAAGAACGTGCAGGATGGCATTAGTCTCGCGAATATTAGCCAAGAACTTATTCCCCAACCCTTCACCTTTGCTTGCACCTTTCACTAGTCCAGCAATATCTACAATTTCCACTGTAGTGGGGACAATTTGCTTGGGATTAACCAATTCGGCTAATTTATTTAAACGTTCATCGGGAACGGCGATTACACCTATATTCGGTTCGATGGTGCAAAAAGGAAAGTTTGCCGCTTGTGCTTTTGTGTTGGACAAACAATTGAAAAGAGTTGATTTGCCGACATTAGGTAAGCCGACAATACCACATTGTAATGCCATTATTCTGTATTAATATATTCGTTATCAGTCAAATAAATAAGTTTATTTTATATTCAAGTAACAAATAAGCAACAAAAACACAAGCATAAACTTATATACATTCATTCTCTGTAAATGCAAAGGTAAGCAATTTGTGGAAAATAATTTATTGATATTTTATTAAGCAGGGTATAAAAAAATAGCCGGAACTATCAAGGGGATGGTTCCAGCTATTAGAAGATGTTTTTCTTCCGGTCTTACTATCTTTAGTATGCTTTCATATCCTTTTTATGCCATTGGAATATCGTTCGGATAATAATCTTTATATCAAGCAGGAGCGACCAATGTTGTATATACCATATATCTCGCTTCACACGACCTTCCATCTCTTGTAGTTCTTTTGTTTCCCCCCGATAACCAGTAACTTGTGCAAATCCTGTAATACCCGGTTTCACCGAATGGCGAAGCATATATTCTTCAATTCGTTCTGAATAATATTCCGTATGCTTGAGCATGTGTGGACGGGGACCTACTACGGACATATCTCCTCTCAACACATTGATAAATTGCGGAAATTCATCCAAATTGGTTCTGCGGAGAAAATTACCTATAGGGGTAACACGAGGATCACCCTTCATTGCCTGCCGAATATCTGCTTCTCTATTCGGTTTCATGGATCGGAGTTTTAAACACCAAAATTCCTTACCATCCTTCCCTGTTCGTTTCTGACTGAACAAGACAGGACCGGAAGAAGTAAGTTTTATAATACTGCCGATGATAAGTATTATCCAAAAAAACAAGAATATCAAAACCAATAGGGAGAAGAAAATATCGAAAGATCGTTTGAGAAAACGGTTGAAAGAATGTTGTAGAGGTGTTTTTTGCACACAGATTAGGTAAAAAGAAACTTATATGATATGGATAAACTTTGCTGTTATAAATTGAGGAATTTTAGAAAAAGTCTTCCCTGTTAAAGCCCAATAGGGATTAAATTGATTGTCTTGATAAATCTTAATATCCTCTATCCATTTTTGCATTTGTGTTTTTAAATTGGTAGATACTCCTCCCATTCGCATACGAACAATATAATCGTTGATATACGATACTTTTAAATTACCTGTATATAAATAGCGAATTAAAAAATCGGTATCCGATGAGATTTTAAAACTTTCATCATATAAACCTAATCGTTGAATGCATTTTCTTCGGGTATATACCGTAGGGTGTAGAGGTAACCATCCGTTACAAATATTTTTCTTTGAATACGGTCCGCTAATCCAATTTCGGATTATCTTATTAGTGTTATTAAAATCCACATATAGTCCGTTGCCGTATATCAAATCACAATCTTCTTGTTGGATTTTTTGAACAATATTAGAAATAGTATTATTTGCAAATAATGAATCATCGGAATGTAATAAACCGATAATATCTCCGGAAGCAATATGAATACCTTTATTAATGGCTTCATACATGTTCCTATCCGGTTCTGAAATAATCGTGTTAATTTTATTACTGTACTCTCTGATTACGGATAATGAATTATCTTGTGATGCCCCGTCTATGACGATATATTCTATATCGGGATAATTTTGAAACAATACGCTTTCAATAGCATTACGGATAGTTTTTTCACGATTGTAGCAAGTTGTTATAATAGAAACTTTCATATCTCCTTTTAAAGGACATAAATTTAAGTATCTTTGATTACCCTTTTTCTTATTTTAATAGCTGGATTACCCTGATATATAGTATTCATTTCCAAATCTTTTGTCGCTACTGATCCAACAGTCAGTATTGAATTTGTATGTGCTGTTACTCCAGAACAAACGATAGTCTTTGCTCCAATCCAAACACCATCTTCTATTATTATAGGTGCATTTCGATAAGGCATTGCCGAGCATTTATAATCGTGGTTTCCTGTAAGTAATAATGCACCTTGAGAGATACAAACATTACATCCAATATAAACCTTATCCAAATTGTCTATCCAAACCTTTTCACCTATCCAACAATCATCACCAATAACTAAATTCCAAGGAAATTGTATAAGTACGCATGGTTTAAGATAAATACGTTTTCCTATTTTTGCCCCAAAAAGGCGAAGTAGTACTACTTTAATTCCCATAAAGGGAATAATAGGTGGTCTCACAAACAATGCATTAACAAAATACCATAATGTTTGCTTAATGAATCCTGCCCCCTTATTAAAGCTAGAACCATCGAATAATGATAATTGAACATTATTCATTTGTATAAAATGATAAGAAAAGACAATTTCATTATTTTGATATGTTATTTTAGTATTGTTAATGTAATATTTGGAATACTATCTTTGCCTGAAAAAAGTCATGGATTTGTCCCCGATGCGGAAGCATAAATTATACCAAGGATGGATTTGTTAAGTTTCGCCAACGTTATAAATGTAAAGAATGTCGGTACATTATACGATAGCGAAGAAATCGGATGTGAAATCAACAGAAACCAGACACAAAGCATTGGAACTGTATTTAGAAGGATTGGGTTTCAAGCAATAGGTCGCCTACTAAAAAAACAGTTATGGAACGGTTTATGCTTGGGTCAAGGAATGGGGGTCGAAAGTAGATCTGCCCAAGAAGGAAGAAAGGGTTGAATTTATGGAACTCGATGAGATGCATACGTATGTGAGTTCAAAAAAACTACTGTTGGATCTAGATTGCCGCCCGTAGACTTGGAAAGCGGTTTGTCAGTTTTGTCAGTGGAGATCGTTCCACCCAAACAGGATTAAAACTTTGGGGAAAAATAATGGATATTCCCGTATCGTTCTATTGTTCAGATTATTGGAAAAGTTACCAAGCCTTTCTTCCACCGGAAAAACATCTGCAGGCCAAGGCAGAGACTTTCACCGTTGAAGGTTATAACAGTAGAATTAGATATTATTTGGCAAGATTCAAACGAAAAGGAAGATGCTAGAGCAAAGCTCAACACACGATTGATAAATCCTTAAAGTTACTGTTTCTAAAACTAAATAATAAATTATCTATATTAATTTAACAATACCGTTATTTTTTCATTTCCTCATACAATTGTAAATATTCCTCATATCTGTCTTTTCTATCAAAACAACTCATCGCGCGTTTACGACAAGCCGATGAGTAAAAAGATTTACTCTTCTGTTTGACCAGATTAATAGCATTTAATAGACCGGTAATATCACCCTGTGCTACAATAAATCCAGTATCATTATTTATAGCTTCTATACTTCCTCCGGTATTATACGTTATTACAGGGGTTCCACATGAAAGAGATTCAATATTAGTTGTTGGAAAATTGTCATCCCACGTAGGATTAATAAATATGTCAGCAGAAGAATATAGTTCTACTAGCTGATGAATATTTTCTGTTCTTTCTATTCCGATAATATTAGAAGGTAAGTTTATCATCTGTTTTTTTGTTAATCCGACTAAAAAAATGATTTTATCATTAGATAATTTACATGCAAGTTCCTTAAAATTTTTCAATCCTTTACGCTCATTCCATATACTTGCTACCCCCAATATCATGAATTTATCTTCTACCCTGTATTTCTTCTTTACAGAAGGCAAAATAGGAGAAAATACCCGTGTATCTATTCCGTTATAGATTTGTTTAATAGGATATTTATTAAGAAAAGATTGACTTACTTCATATGCCAACCATTGTGAGACAGGAACTATTATCATATTTTTAACTGAGCAAAAAGCATTTTTCTTATTTTCAAAATTTTGTTTTGATCTATCAATCAATAAACTTTTGGGATATGATAATGGTATCGGACAATGACAACAGTGATTTTTCCATTTTTCACATTTAATAAAAGAATAATGAACACAATGTCCAGTATATGCCCAACAATCATGAAGGGTCCATACAATAGAAGTATTAATAGTACTTAGATATTTAAATAGCAGATCAAAATTTACATAATATCCATGGATATTATGTAAATGAATAATATCCGGTTTAATCAGGTGAATTTGTTTGATGAGTTTTTTAGTAGCTTTTCGTGAAGCTAAACCATGCCTATCAAATAAACGAGTTACCAATACATGCCAGTAACACTCCCAATTATCACCAATTTTAATCTTCTTTGAGAGACTATTTCTATCATTTCTTGCATAGACAATATAACTCTCCCATCCATTTGCAATAGCAAGATTACCTATATCTTCAACTATATGTCCAGTAGAACCGAAATTGATAAAAGAATTTATTTGTAATAATATTTTCATTTTATTGTTCTCTGTTTATACGGCACAAAACGTATTATTGATATAACCTTTATTATGCTATAATACGCTTAAAAACATTTTAGCTACAATTTTTGGTGTAATCCGCTTGGATAGCTCTCGACTGTTATGAGACATTTCCAGTAATTGTTCGTCACTACTATTTATTATTTTTTCAAGTGCAATTTGAATTTCCATAGAGTTGCCCGGGGTAAAGGTGAATCCATTATAATTATTTATAACAAAACATGGTACTGCTCCACAAATATTTGAAGCTAATATCGGTAATCCTCCTGCCGCTGCTTCATGTAATACTACTCCCCAATGCTCTTCAATGGAAGGAAGAATGAAACATCCAGAAAGTTGCATATAATACATTAGCTCTTCTTGATTTGTAAAATCTAAGATTTTTATATCTTCATTTTTAAGAAGTTCTCCTTTCTCGGGACCATTACCAATTAAAGTTAAACTCCAATTTTTTTTATTGATTATATGATGCCAAGCATCAATAAGGTACTTCAACCCTTTTTCCGGGGAAAATCTACCGATATAAAGAATTTGTCTAGGATATTGTTTTTCTTTACGGCTGATATCAATTTTATGAAAAAGCTCTGTATCGGCGGAGCAATTGTGTATTAAAATATCTTTTTTGCAAAAGCCTAAACGATGAGCATATTCATATTGACATGCTCCTGAAATTTGAAGATAAGAGAAATTTTTTTTATGTAAAAAAGGAGATGCTATTACATTTAACCACTGTCTGCCTCCATGCCATGGAGAATCAATACCAGCAACAACGGGAATTGACAAGTTCTTTCGTATTTTTCTGCATACAAACATATATGTTTTATCCATCCAACCTGATGTATATATAACTGAAGGTTCAATATTTCTCACCATCTGAAACAATTCTCCAACAGTTTTGAATTGAGAACGTCCGTAATAATAGATATTTTTTATTGGGGGTGCAACGTAAGGTGTCAATTTCTTTTTATCCCAATGGACAACATGTATCGTCACAGCTTTCTGCTTTATTAACTCTTTAAGAACAACTATTACATAAGGCTGTAATTCTGCATAAAGGTAAACAATATTAATTTTTTTTGCATTCATAATGATGATATTTTGGGTATTGTTAAATTAACGTGAGTTCGACAGATGATATTATTTTATGTTATTGATTAGTTAGCTATTATACTTTCTGCATCCATGATGAGAGCCTATTTGTAACTAATTAATAGTGAATATTATGCAAAAACAAGGAAATTTGTAGTATGGTAAATCCTTTTGGCATCTATTGAAAGAGCAAAGTGTTTATATACAGGGTATTATTATCTCGCTTATATCGAACTCACGTTAATTTAATATCTAAACAAACTTATTAATGCCGATTTTTTAGTCTTTCTAAATGCACATAACAGGTTTTTAATGACATTTTTTTACTGTATAATCAATACAAATAAAAAAATAAGATATTATTGCACCATATAGTGACAATTTAAACATTGTTATAGGATCATAAGCAAACCACCGAGGAATGGTACACACAATCATATATGTATATATACAATAAAAAGATGATGTATTGAATTTTCTATAATCTGATAATACTTTCGACAAAAAGAAAGCGATAAAAAAAACACCTATATATGAAAAATAAATATAAAAATATCCTGTAATAAGGCCTCCTCCTCCTGTTGGGAAAATATGATTATTATACGACGCTAAAATTGCAATTGGGGGTAAATTGGAACGAGGCGTTATTATTGAAACTATAAAGTAAAAAAGAGAAGTACATCTATCAGAGAAATTGATGACTCCATCATCTACCATTCCAATCATTCTGGACGCAGCATAGTTGATATCTCCCTCTTGATTCACAATAATGTGAGAAGTATTTACAAATTGTGGAATCAACATGCGATACCATTCGTCTGATAACCATATTAAAGGATTCTTTCTAATACTTCCAAAAACTGAAAAACAATAGAAAGCAAATATAGAGTATAAGATAATACTTTTATTCTTAATTTTAAACTGAAAATACCATAAAAACAAACATATTCCTAACATGACAATCTCAATTCGTCCACCATACAATATATTTCTCATACAAAAAACCATCGCAAGCACATACAAAGCTATTTTTTTATAACGAGCACCTTTACTAAAAATTAAACAAACAACAAAGAATATTAAAAAATATTCAGTTAAGCTGTTTTTTTCATTTATAGTATTGCCATATCCATCTACTAAAATCATTTCACCTGTTTTTCCTCTTATCATACAAAATATAGCGATGATAAAATTAATTATAAATATCAAAGTATTATTATGGGATTGAATTATTTTAATATCATTCTGTTTTGGTATTTTTATAAAAAAATTTAGTGTTGATAAAAAGATAAAAAATAAACATCCTGATTTATATAAATATTTATTATCCATAAAATCCGTATACACTGCAATTTTATAATCCAAAATGAAAGGATATATAAATACATATGTGTAAATGAAAATATATATAAATATGATTAAACATATATTGTTCTTCTGTAAATATGATCTGATAATTAAGACACATACTAATGTGATTAGCAAAAATGTTAGAAATATCCCTGTATAATAGTTATAACCTAGTAGTAATAACAATATACATAATAGTAAATTTAATACCTTATATATATTAAATAGAATCTTTTTCAAACTCATTATACCAACTTAGAGAACTATGATTGTTGGGAAATCCCTTTTTTAAGATATATTTAATAAAAAATAGAAATAAATTTATTTCTAATAAACTCTATTACTCCCCAATAAAAATATCTATAAAATAAAAGCTGAACATTATTGGTTCGAACAAATAAACCTAGCCATTTATATCCCAAATAGAGACGTAATCTAATAGGAGAATATTTTTTCGCCAGGAGTATTTTATTAAAAAATATATATATTTCTTTAGGCCTTAATATTTTATCTTTTGACAAAAATACTCCATTTTCAATAATATATAGAGGAAGATATGTATTATTTATATTATTACATCCTAATGTATATATCAATTGTTTTTTTGATATATGGTACATATATTTTTTTCGCTCCATTATCTCTATTGAGTCTATAAATTTTTTGGCTTTTACTCTGTAATATAAAAGAACTTTTGGTAATACTGCAAATTTTATATGTCGAATTGCTCGTCCCCAAAGTTCATAATCTTGAACTCTATAAAATGATGCGTTGTATAATAAATTATTTGCGATAAATAATTCTTTTTTAAAAAGGACACCGGAGTGAATTATTGGACATTCAAATAACAATCTAATAGCTATTTCTTCATGAGAATGAACATTGTAAATTTTCTTTAATTTACCTTCAATTAGTAACTTTCTTGAAACTCCTACTAATCCTACTTCCGGATGTTTTTCCAGATATTCTACTTGCCTCTGTAATCTTTTGGGAAGTGATATATCATCCGCGTCCATTCTGGCAATATATTTTCCTCTTGCGTATTTTATTCCACGATTTAGAGAAGTTGCTAAGTTTAGATTTTCCCCATTTTGTAATAAAATGATACGAGGATCACCGAATGATTTTATTATTTTAACGCTCTCATCAATAGACCCATCATCAATAATTATAAATTCAAAATCCTTGTATGTTTGCTTTAGCATGCTATCAATAGCTTCTGCGAGGAACTCTTCTCCATTGTATACTGCCATTACAATGGAAACAAGATGAGTATTGGTATTTGATAAATCCATAATCTATTAACGTAATTTTGATTTCCCATGAAAAAATATGTTTTAAACCATTCTACTGTTTTCTTGACTCCTTCCCTTATTGACGTATTCGGCTTAAATCCAATTTCTTTTTGTAATAATGTTGTATCCGCATTCGTTTGATAAACGTCTCCGAGCTGCATCGGCAGAAATATTTTTTTTGCTTTTTTACCTATTGTTTCTTCTATTACTTGTATAAAATCCAGTAATCTAATGGGAGTTGAATTACCAATATTATAAATTCTGTATGGAACCGATGAAGCATTCGGATTAGGGTATTCCGAACTCCATGCTGTATCCGGTTCTGCAACATGATCTATCACTCGAATGATTCCTTTCACAATATCATCTATATAAGTAAAATCACGAAGCATATCGCCATTATTGAATACTTTAATGGGGCGATTATGAAATATAGCATCTATAAAAAGAAAAGGAGACATATCTGGTCTGCCCCAAGGACCATAAACCGTAAAGAAACGAAGTCCTGTTGTCGGTATTCCGTAAAGATAACTGTATGTATGCGCCATTAATTCATTTGACTTTTTGGTTGCAGCATACAAGCTGACCGGATGGGCAATGCTGTCTTTTTCTGAAAAGGGCACTTTGCCGTTCAATCCATATACACTACTGGAGCTGGCATATACCAAATGCTGTACCTTACTGTAACGACAACCCTCTAATATATTTAAAAAGCCATTAATATTACTTTCTATATATGCATAAGGATTTTCAATGGAATAATGCACCCCTGCCTGAGCAGCTAGATGACATATTTTATCGAATCTCTCACCAGCAAATAATTTTTGTATAGCTTCTCTATCTTCCAAACTCATCCGAATAAAACGATAATTCGGATATTTCTGACTTTGAACAAATATGTGCCAATTAATTTCATCCCTATTAATACCGGATAATCTCAAACGCTCATACTTTAGATCAACATTGTAATATTTATTAATATTGTCTAAACCAACAACTTCATTCCCCTTATCTAAAAGGTATTTAGCGACATAAGAACCAATAAAACCAGCAGAACCAGTAACTAAAATCTTCATTGATTATGTTATTTTCTATCTTTTATTTTTTTTGCTGGAATTCCTACATATACTGAATATGGAACGGTTGAATGTGTAACAACGCTTCCTGCTCCTATTACACATCCTTTTTCAATCGTAACTCCATCTAAAATTCGAACACCACAGCCAATCCATACATCATCTTCTATAATTATACCCTTATTGATTAAACCTTGCATACATATAGGAATATTTATATCAGAAAAAATATGATTTGATGGAATTAATATACAATGAGCTGCTATTCTTACATAATTTCCTACTTTAATATCACCTTGTCCATATACTATTGTATATGGATTCACAGAAGAATTATTACCTATAAAGATATCTCCTCCATAAGTTAAAAATTGACATCCTCTTCTTATTTCACAATTTTTCCCAATTCTAATTTTCCCTCCATAAATCGTATGAAAAGAAACATTAGCTTCGATAATTGTATTTTTCCCAATAGTAATATTTGGGTTTATATTATTTATAAACCTTCTCATATGACATAAAACCAGATATATAATTTTATTAATAATTCTATATGCTTCTTTTTTATACATGTTGTCTTCCTTTAAACAGATTTATTTTTGTAAAACGCATTATTGAAATAAACTCTTTGATACGAAAGATAAAACTCAACATAAAATAAGACAAAACACCTGTTATTAATCCTCCTAAAAGTTTGAATATGGTATTATTGATACACATTATGGATAACAGCATTACCCCTCCCATACCAATGGTCATTAAAAAGAAAGGAGCAATATTCTTAATCTGCCGGATATATCCTGTCCTGATTACTTTTTTCGTATAATAAATAATGATGACCATATCCACCCAATTATATACGACTAATCCCCGACATAGGGCTTTAAGTCCCCAAGGTATGGTTAATACTAATATTCCTATAGCTGCCACTTTCTTTACGATTTCTGCTTTCAGAAAATAATCGGAACGCCCCCTTACATTTAGCATATAGTTATTGATAGATATTACGGGATACCACATATAAGCTACACATAAAATGGGAAGTAACTCTGCCGCCGGTAACCATTTTTCCGTAAGCAGTAATAATATCAATGGTTTTGCTAAAACCGTCAATCCGATCATTAGTGGAAATATTATAAAACAAGTCATACGCAGGTACCGGATAAAAATAGCGTTCAAACGTTCCTCTTCGTCTTGCAACCGGCACTGCATAGGAAAAATGGCGCGATTGAAAACGCCAACAATATTCACGGAAGGAAAAGAGGCAAACTGATATGCCCGGTTATAATATCCCACTTCTGTGGACGAATATTTATGTCCGATAACTAAACTGTAAAGATTGATATATATGGTATTTAATAACCCAGCTAGTAATAATTTAGAACCGAAGAAAAAAAGTGTTTTAAACGATAGCCATGAAAAAATCCAAGAGGGTCTCCATTTGGCAAATATCCATAACAATAACGTATTTAAGAGACTACTTGATAAGGCTTGAATAACCAATGCCCAAACCCCAAAACCTTGATAAGCCAACGCAATCCCTATGCATCCACTCACTATAACGGATAGTAATGATGCCTTTGTCTGTGTCTTAAAGTCTAACTTTATGGACAGTTTGGCACGCTGAACAATAGAGAAAGCAGAGAGAATGATATTGAGCCCGACCCATTTAGTAATTATCTCCAATTGAGGTTCTTTATAAAACCCTGCGATATAAGGGGAACCGATAAATAGAATGCCATAGACGATACCGGCAACAACGATATTAAAATAAAATACCGTGGAATAATCTGTTTCCGTCCTATCCTTCTTTTGAATTAGTGCGTTGGAAAACCCGCTGTCTATAAACGTTTG
>SNRY01000479.1_pt1 | contig 13273 bp, 10 predicted proteins | sample 4693421 | NCBI WGS metagenome assembly SNRY01 (sample SAMN11003215, study PRJNA524138) | termite gut metagenome | isolation source: Bacteroidetes bacterial symbionts from single cell of protist host amplifed... | host: Streblomastix strix ... | reverse complement strand
AATGTAGGGAAAGATGCCATGAAAGCCGACGGAACCGTTAACCGTGCGGCACTTCCCGCTATTTTCAATCCTGAGGACTTAAATGCACTTGAGCAAGCTCTTCGATTGAAAGAAACTTATCAGGGATCTACCGTTACCATTCTGACTATGGGACCCGGACGTGCTGCCGATATCCTTCGCGAAGGACTCTTTCGCGGTGTAGACAACGGTTATCTATTAACAGACCGTGCATTTGCCGGTGCAGATACGTTGGCTACATCGTATGCATTAGCCACAGCCGTCCGCAAAATAGGAGATTACGACATCATTATCGGTGGTCGTCAGGCAATAGATGGCGACACCGCACAAGTAGGTCCGCAAGTAGCAGAAAAACTTGGATTAACGCAGGTTACTTATGCCGAAGAGATTTTGAAAATAGAAAACAGACGTATCACCGTAAAACGCCATATAGACGGCGGTATAGAAACAGTGGAAGCGCCGCTTCCTATCGTAATCACCGTCAACGGTTCGGCAGCCCCTTGCCGTCCGCGCAATGCCAAGTTGGTACAGAAATATAAACATGCCAAAACCGCAACGGAGAAACAACAAGACAACCTCAATTACTCCGACCTATACAGCAAACGCGATTACCTCAATCTGATCGAATGGAGCGTAACGGATGTAAACGGAGACTTAGCTCAATGCGGACTTTCCGGTTCACCGACAAAAGTAAAAGCCATTCAAAACATTGTGTTCCAAGCCAAAGAAAACAAAACCCTTTCCGGTAGCGACAGTGAAGTAGAAGAACTGGTTAAAGAATTGTTGGCTAACCATACGATAGGGTAAACAAATCATATACAATGGGTTTGGCTTAACAGATTTATAAGAGATTGTACGGATTTCTGTAGAAGTGAGGCAACTACTTAGCGGTAAATAGATTAACGAAAGAAGTGTCATGGGAAGAGATTTAACTGTCTCGAATATAGAGAGACAAAATGTTTTGAATAACAGAATTGCGGTTGATACTATTCGCCAAAAGTTAGAGTTGCCGGCGATGTTATTTGACAATGAATATTGTTTTACAACACAAATGATAGCAGACTTTTATGAAGTAGATGAAAGAACAATTAAAAGATATCTTGAGAATCACGAACAGGAGTTAAAACACAACGGTTATTTTTTATGTAAGGGTAAACACCTGAAAGAGTTCAAGTTACTGTTTGGTCATGTCATTAATGTCCCGACCAAAACAACCGTTTTAGGCTTATTCAATTTTCGATCTTTTTTAAATATAGGGATGCTACTATCTGAAAGTGAAAAAGCAAAGCAGTTGCGTAATGTCATTCTTGATATTGTTATATCCAGTATTAATGAACAAACAGGAGGAGGTACAAAATATATCAATCGAAAAGATGTAAACTATCTATCAAGTGCCATCGTAGAAATCAATTATCGTAAAGTGCTTACATCGGCTATCAACAAATGTGTAGATGGGCATCCGACCATAAAATATGCCAATATAACCGATTATATTTATAAAACCATATTTAAAGAGAATGCAAAAGAATATAGAGAAGTCCTCAAATTAGAAGACAAAGACAGTGCACGCAGTACTATGTATGCAGAAGTTCTTTTGCTTATCGCCTCTTTTGAGAATGGTGTTGGACATGAGATAAAAAATAAAGTTAAAAAGAATGGCGGAAAGTTGCTGTCCATACAAGAAGTCTATGCCATTATAGATGCCTTTGGTGAACATCCTTTCCAACTGCCTTACTTGAACGATGCCCGTACTAAAATGGCTTCACGCGACTTAGGTTTTAGAGATGCGTATCATGGTAACATTGCCGAATATCTATGTGCCGTAAGTCCGGAGGAGTTTGACCGGTTTATTGGTGAAAAATCCATTGATTTTGACGCTATATTGGAAGAAAACAAAGATATACTGAAACGTCTAAAACAATCGGAAGATGAGGAATATAACATACATATCCTTTGAAGAAGTGCTGATGGTATATCAAAAAACGATAGAAAAGAGTGGTGGTGGCTTTTCCGGTATCAGAGATCAAAAAGGAATAGAAAGCGTGATAGATTTCGTACAAAATGATTTATATTACCCTGATTTCATATCGAAATTAACCTATTTGGTTTTTCGGTTTTGTTCGGGACATTTTTTTAATGATGGCAATAAACGTATTTCATTAACTCTCGGAGTCTATTTTTTACATAAAAATAAACATTATTGGGCTGCTGTTCAGTTTATGCAGCGAATGGAAGCCATTGTTTATCATATAGCGGTCTCACATATTGATGATGAGTTGTTGCATCGAATTATGCACTATATTGTGGACTGCAAAGATTTTGACGAGGAACTGAAATTAGATATTGCCAATGTTATGAATAACTATTAAACTTTTAAATAAATGACATGAGTAACTTATTTGTATATTGCGAAATAGAAGAAAGTACCGTAGCGGACGTAAGTCTTGAACTTCTTACCAAAGGGCGTTCGCTGGCTAATCAGTTGAACTGTCAACTCGAAGCTGTCGTAGCCGGTACAAAGCTGAAGGGAATTGAAAAACAAATTCTTCCTTATGGAGTGGATAAGCTCCACATATTTGACAAAGAAGGACTCTATCCTTACACTTCTCTACCTCATACTTCCATTCTGGTGAATCTTTTTAAAGAAGAAAAACCGCAAATATGCCTTATGGGGGCGACTGTTATTGGTAGAGACTTGGGACCACGTGTGTCTTCGGCATTAAGTAGTGGATTGACAGCCGACTGTACGGCTCTTGAAATCGGTGAACACGAAGACAAAAAAGAAGGCAAAACGTATAAAGACCTTTTGTATCAAATTCGTCCTGCATTCGGAGGTAACATTGTGGCAACCATTGTCAATCCCGAACACCGTCCACAAATGGCAACCGTTCGTGAAGGGGTGATGAAGAAAGAAATCGTATCACCGGATTATAAAGGGGAAGTTATCAATCATGATGTTAAAAAATATGTTTCGGATACAGATTTCATTGTAAAGGTTATCGAACGCCATATCGAAAAATCAAAAAACAATTTGAAAGGTTCTCCTATTATTGTTTCCGGCGGATATGGTGTGGGATCAAAAGAGAATTTCAATTTATTGTTCGACTTGGCGAAAGTATTGAATGCCGAAGTGGGAGCAAGTCGTGCTGCTGTTGATGCGGGTTTTGCCGACCACGACCGGCAGGTGGGTCAGACGGGTGTAACCGTACGTCCGAAACTTTATATCGCCTGCGGCATTTCGGGACAAATCCAGCACATTGCCGGTATGCAGGAAAGCTCTATGATTATATCCGTCAATAGCGACCCTGACGCCCCGATTAACGCCATAGCCGATTACGTGATTAACGGAACAATTGAAGAAGTAGTACCAAAGATGATTAAATATTATAAACAAAATAGTAAATAGAGGAGGAAAAGAAATGGCTAACTTTTATTTAGATACACCGGAGTTAAAACATCATCTTTCTCATCCTTTAATGAAGAGAATAGTTGAGCTTAAGGAACGTAATTATGCAGATAAGGATACGTATGATTATGCCCCTCTTGATTTTGAAGATGCAATAGATAGCTACGACAAAGTATTGGAAATTGTAGGTGAAATCTGCGGCGAAATCGTAGCCCCCAATGCCGAAGACGTTGACCATGAAGGACCAACCGTAGCCAATGGACGTGCTACCTATGCAAGCAAAACGAAAGAAAATCTGAATGTTACAACCAAAGCCGGATTAATGGGTATGACGATGCCCCGCCGTTACGGTGGGCTTAACTTCCCTACTGTTCCCTACATGATAGCTGCCGATATGGTAAGCCGTGCCGATGCCAGTTTTGAAAACCTCTGGGGATTGCAAGACTGCGTGGAAACTATCTACGAATTTGCGGATGAAGATCAAAAAAGCCGGTATATTCCTTGCATTTGTCAAGGTGAAACCATGTCAATGGATTTAACAGAACCGGATGCAGGGTCCGACCTACAAGCCGTGATGTTGAAAGCCACATACAGCGAAAAGGAAGGATGTTGGTATCTGAATGGCGTAAAACGCTTTATTACAAACGGGGATTCTGATGTACACCTCGTACTTGCCCGTTCGGAAGAAGGAACACGCGACGGACGCGGACTCTCCATGTTTATTTACGACAAACGCAACGAGGGAGTAACCGTGCGCCGTATTGAAAATAAAATGGGTATCAAAGGAGCTCCAACGTGCGAGCTTGTATTCAAAAATGCCAAAGCCGAACTCTGTGGCGATCGCAAATTAGGGCTTATTAAATATGTAATGGCACTTATGAACGGGGCACGTTTAGGCATTGCCGCTCAATCCGTTGGTATTTCCCAAGCTGCCTGCAATGAAGCTTTGGCTTATGCCAAAGACCGGCGTCAATTCGGTAAAGCTATTATTGAGTTTCCGGCAGTAGCCGAAATACTTTCGCTGATGAAAGCCAAACTTGATGCTTCGCGGGCATTACTATACGAAACCACTCGCTTCGTGGACATTTATAAAGCCTTCGATGACATCGCCAAAGAACGTAAACTCACCCCCGAAGAACGAACGGAACAAAAAACGTTTGCTAAGCTGGCAGACAGTTTTACCCCATTATCTAAAGGAATGAGCAGTGAGTTTGCCAATCAAAATGCTTACGATTGTATTCAGATACATGGTGGTTCGGGGTTCATGAAAGACTATACCTGCGAACGCCTATACCGCGATGCCCGTATCACCTCCATTTATGAAGGAACGACACAGTTGCAGGTCGTTGCTGCCATTCGTTATGTTACTACCGGAGCCTATCTGGCTCGTATCCGCGAATATGAAGCTATGCCCGTAGCTTCCGAACTTGAAGATATAAAAAGCCGTCTTAAAGATCTGGCAAATAAATATGCAACAGCCGTTGAGCAAGTCACGGCAGCCAAAGATCAAGAATTGTTGGATTTTTGCGCACGCCGTCTGGTAGAAATGGCTGCTCATACCATCATGGGACACTTATTACTTCAAGAGGCTTCAAACAGCGAACTTTTCTTCACATCGGCACAAATATACGTTCGCTATGCCGAAGCAGAAGTAGAAAAGCACACTGCTTTTATTAACAAATTCAATAAAGACGACTTGGTTCACTATAAGAAATCGAACGGAACTACAATCAGATGAAACAGAACGTGAAACGAGATTGTTTCCGATGAGTTGGAACGGATTGAGAATGACCTTGAAGCAAATGCGCTAAAAAAGAGAACTGTAAATAAAATGCCTGATAGGATATAGAATAAAAGACAAAAAACATAATCGAATTTTGGGTGTTGTTAATCTCCTGACTTTGACTATGCGTCACCCTAAAAATTTTCGGGTGGTGCTTTACAAAGTATGCTGTTTGTTTACACATATCCGTAATTGATATAAAAGAAAGCTAATCTAAAAGCTTTCAAGTGATTAAACAACTTTTTAGAGAAGCAGCATGTTTTTCTAAAAGCCCTTCTGATACGATTTCTAAGGCGACAATTATTCCCTTCTATTCCTACCGTATGTGATTTGCCAATCAAATGATTGTCCTCTGTAACGGCAGTAATAAAACTCTGCCAGGCATCCGTACGGATACCTCCGAAAGCAACGCCCAATGTGATGAGCTTTTCTCTTAATCGTTTAGTTATTTTTAAATCCCGCTTCCCCCACACATAAACCACCATTTCACCACTTTGACGTTCGTATGCATAAATTAACCAATACTTTTTACCTTTATTGCCTACGTCCAAAATTCATCCACTTCCAGTCTCTCATAATATTTCAATTGTTTGCTGCCTTGTTTTTCACAGGGTTTTCTTCCTTGAAATAACCGTCTTCCATCAAGGTGATAAATCCTAATAAGGCTCCCCAATGATAAAACTTGTCGCTGTTGCTCACGTCGTCGCCAACGCCCGTAACAGAATTATAGTTTTCAAAAACATAGCCATTCGCCAACCAACCCTTCAACAAAAGATTTTTAGATTTCTCGGACAATGTTTTCCGTGCTGCGGGAAATTCGTAATTGCGCAAGCCCATATATACCAAAAAGTTGAGTGGCGCCCAAATGCGTCCCCGCCAATAGTTGTTGTCATTGAAAGCCGGGTCATTGCGGGGCGTACTCGGAATAACCCATTCACCCCAAAATTCATCTGTATTGAACAAATGTTCCTTAATCATCCGTTCCGCTTGCGCCTGTGTGGGTGCGTTTGCCAACAAAGGATAAAAATTAGTTGGCGAGATGCGCGGATTAAGCGTGCCCGTATCGGTGTGGCGGTTGTAGTAAAAACCTTGCTTGTCATCCCACAATTTGTTTAAATGAGTACGGTAAGATGCGCCTCGCTTGCGCAATTCCTTAGCATCTGAACGTTTACCAAGCTCGTCGGCTATTTTTGCCAACAGGTCACAATCCATCACATATAAGGAAGACAATCCTACGTCGTTGAGCTTTTGCACATGTTTTTCTGTGTCAAAAGGAATATTGTCGTACATGTGCGAGTTGTCGAGACCCGATTCGAGGGCACCTCCGTACGTGTCGTTCACACCTTTTGTTTCCCAATATCGGTAAGTAACCTTCTCAAAGGGCGTACTTCCCCAACACAAAAGACCATCGACCGAGCGGTTTTTATCCCACCAACGATTCCAACTCAAGAGTTTGTCATACACATATTCGAGTACCCATTTTTCTTGGTATTTCTGATAAATATTCCAAAAAGCCATCGAACCGACGGGTGGTTGTGAACGGTCGCGCGATTTGTAGTTGTTGTCGTTGGAGAAATTGGGTATGAAACCTTCTTCCGTTATCGACTTAGTTATTTCCACGGCATTGGCGTAGGCAAGCTCTTTGTTGCCTGTGGCAAGCATCATTGACGCAAAATAGGTATCCCAACAAAACATAGAGTAACCGCCCAATAAAGGATTCATGCTGTTGTTCATGTTCCATATCCGGCTGACGGGCGTAATCACTTTGTGCAAACTCGGGTCGTAAATATTGTCCCAACCCAACACGTTTTGCATCGCGTTATATACTTCATAATCTTTCCCGAATCGTTCTTTGTTTTTCTTTACAAAAGCATCGTAATGAGATTGAATAAACGCTTGCGCAGCAGCTAAATCAACATTCATACCGCAAGCAATCACGATAGGTTGAGCGGTCGAAACGATGATTTCCTGTTTGTTGGTTTCGAGGACGTTACCGTTAATCTGTACATCAATCTTCCAATCTTCCCCAAAAGGTTCTAAGGTAAAAGCCTTGTCTTTGATTTCAATTTTATTCTCGCGATACCAGAGGGCTTTCGGCGTAATAATCAACTTTCCGTTGGCTTCGTTATCTGCTAAAGGCGTGATAAAAATAAGGTTGTTCCGTCCTTCGGATGCACTTTGTACGCGAAGTTTTTGCCCTTTCCAATTCAAGGAAATATCGGTATAGAAACCATCGTAGGTATGCGGCCCCGGGTGCATGACGGGCGCTTCGGGATTGCGGTCGCCGATGCGGAAATTATTGACACGCTGACCGGCGGCATTTGTCAGATTCAAGTCGATAGCCGCTCCGTAAGGCAGCAACACATGTGTCAGCACGCTACGAGTATCCCAGGTATTCCAGCCGGAAGAGAGTCCGCGTTGCATTTGTTCGTAACGTTGGGCAGGTGATTGCCCTTGTACCAAAAGACTCGTTGATAATAAGCAGCTTACCCAAATGGAAAACCATACGCGTTTACCTGTAAACTTGTTTTTCAATGTTATTTTTGTCATAATCTATCTATTTTTATCTGTTTATCACCAATGTAACCAAATTTCCTTTGTGGTCGGAAGGCCAAATGCCCGTTGGTTCGAGAATGTTGTCTTGCGTATCGTCCGTAACCATTTGTCCGTGATTGATGGTTGCTTTCGGACCAACAAGACAGGCATCGGTCACAGTTACGCCCGCTTGCGGATAATAATAAACAAAATCAATCCGGTCTTGCTCGTCGGCTTCGGGAGCATAATACAAACGTTCCAACTTGGCATCTTTGTTGCCTGCCGGCCATGTGATGGCAGGGTGAGTGACGACATCGAGATAAAGACTGCGGTAACTATCGGTGTAGCCTGCTTGTTGAAGCATTGTTGAGACTTCCCAATTGAATGTTACGCCCCGATGGTCGCGCAAGTCTTTGGTATCTGCCTGCCAATCGAGGTGCGAAGGTTCGTTGAAATCGCCCCCGATAAGAACGATATGTCCTTTACTGATTTCTGTTTTTGCGTCGGCGATAACGGCTTCTATGCCTTCGTTGCGTTTGGATAAACGGCTGTATTTTTGAATGGAATCCGTATCCGTTACAGGCGTTTCCAGCTTAACGCTCCATGCCGAGGGATTGTATCCTCGTGTGAGGTAGGCGGCATAATTACCTGCATCCAAATGTGCCGAGTAGAGAATGACCGTCCGGTTATTCACTTTGATGGACGACTTTACAGCATATTTCAAGTTGAGATTCGGCTCGGAGTCATTGACCAATTCATACTTCGACAAGATGCCATTGCCTGCGTGGTGGGTGTCTGCGTAATAGTTTTTCCCGCGACTGCGCAACTCTTCCGATAGATAGTGTGTAAAGGGAGGTTCGGTACCAGCGTTGAGTTCACACAAGAATACCACATCGGGGTCTGTCTGGTCGATGATATCAATAACGCCTTGTGGTGCGTTGGGCAACATGGTGGCTTGCATCCACACATTCAACTGCAATACTTTCAAATCAGCCGCCTTCTTCGAGCACGAAACGGAAAGAAGGCTTATTAACGCTAAAAAGACTGTGTTGTATTTGTTCATTAGTCTTCAAAAATCCGGCAACGGTTACCTTTTGGGTATGTCTCTTTTTCTCACGCACAAATGTACATAATAAAAACCGATTTTCCCACACAGACGCATAAAAATGTCAGGGTAACTACATCAGAAATTACGGATTTTTCATATATCCAATAGACATTATACCGATTAGCGTTTTGTTGTTCAAAAAATCGTATCTTTTCCAAAAAATCACATTGGAATACAAGAAACTACAACAAAACGAGTTACAGTTCCTCCGTTTGACGGGGGTTATCACCAGTTGAATTTGAAGAATTAAAACACCTTTTTGGGAAACAAAGTGGAAAGTTGCAAGCTATTTGCTTCGTTCTATTATCTTCTTCCTTTTTTACAAATACACTCGAGTAAAAAACTCTACCTTTGCACAAAACGTTGAGAACTTTCCCTGCAGATAAATGATACAAGACTTTGAAATAATGGCTCCCGTCGGAGCCCGTGATTCCCTCACTGCTGCCATACAGGGAGGAGCTGATTCCGTTTATTTCGGCATCGCACATCTGAATATGCGCGCACGTTCGTCGAACAGTTTCACAATAAACGATCTGCATGACATTGCTCAAATCTGCAAGAAAAACGGATTGAAAAGTTATCTCACCCTCAATACGATCATTTATGATGAAGACTTAACACTGATGCGTAGCATTATTGATGCGGCAAAAGTTGCCGGTATCTCTGCCATTATTGTTGCCGATATAGCGGTAATGAAGTATGCGCGTCAAATCGGACAAGACGTCCACCTTTCTACCCAATTGAATATTTCCAATACGGAAGCACTGAAGTTTTATGCACAATTTGCCGATGTAGCAGTATTAGCCCGTGAATTAAATCTAAAGCAAACAGCTGAAATACACCGCCGGATTACAGAAGAAAGCATCTGTGGTCCGAACGGAAAACGTATCCGCATTGAAATGTTTTGTCATGGGGCATTGTGCATGGCTGTTTCGGGAAAATGCTACCTTTCGCTACACGAGATGGGAAGTTCCGCCAATCGCGGTTCCTGCATGCAGGTATGCCGTCGCGCCTATATCGTGCGAGACAAGGAAACCGAAGCGGAACTCGAAGTGGACAATCAGTACATCATGTCACCCAAAGATTTAAAGACCATTCATTTTATTAACAAGATGATAGAAGCCGGAGTACGTGTATTCAAAATAGAAGGACGTGCCCGTGGACCGGAGTATGTACGGACAGTCTGCGAATGTTACAAGCAAGCCGTTCAATCTTACACGGAAGGAACTTATACTGATGAGAAAATTGCAGACTGGGACAAACGTCTGAAGACCGTTTTCAACCGCGGCTTTTGGGATGGTTACTACTTAGGGCAACGTTTGGGAGAATGGAGCAGGAATTACGGTTCCGAAGCTGTGGAACGAAAAGTATATGCAGGTAAAGGTATTAAATATTTTAGCGACATCCATGTAGCGGAGTTCTTAGTAGAAGCTACCGAACTAAACGCAGGCGATAAGCTGCTTATTACCGGACCTACTACCGGAGCAGTATATACCGTTCTCGAAGAAGCCCGGGTAGATTTGAAACCGGTACAAATAGTCAGGCAAGGTGAGCATTTTTCCATGCAAATTGCGGCAAAAGTCAGACCTAACGATAAATTATTTAAAATCATAATCTCCAAGACATGACAACTAAATACATCTACGAACTTTCTTTCAAAGTCCGCGATTACGAATGCGACCTTCAAGGGATTGTGAATAATGCCAATTATCAACACTATTTGGAACACACACGACATGAGTTCCTTACCTCTGTAGGAATTAGTTTCGCTCGTTTACATGAACAAGGGACAGATCCGGTAGTGGCTCGCATCAACATGGCTTTCAAAACTCCGCTAAAGAGTGGGGATGAGTTTATCTCCAAATTATACTTGGGAAAAGAAGGTATCAAATACCTATTCTACCAAGATATTTTCCGCAAAAACGATACGAAACTAATACTAAAAGCGACTGTCGAAGCCGTATGTGTGGTAAACGGACGTTTAAGTAACAGTGAACTATTGGATAGTATGTTTGCTTCTTACCTTGATGTATGAATGCAGAAGAGTATATTTACGGCATTGCCTTAACACAGGTTTCGGGAATAGGAAATGTCTGGGCAAAGAACCTCTTAAACACAATGGGTAATGCGACTACCGTATTTCAAGAGAAGAAAGACTTATCCCGTTTGATACCGGGAATTTCCACTCGTATCACAGAAGCGTTGAAAGACCGAACGTTTCTTAGTCGTGCCGAACAAGAATACGAATACGCGATAAAGAACAAGATTCAATGCCTGACTATACAAGAAGAAGCCTATCCCGCCCGTCTTCGCGAATGTGCTGATGCTCCGATAATCTTATTTTATAAAGGCAATGCCGATTTAAACGCTCCCCGCATTGTCAGTATGGTGGGAACTCGCAATGCCACTGATTATGGAATCCGGCTTTGTGGGCATTTCTTCAAGGAGTTGCAGGCAATTTGTCCGGACATATTGGTTGTCAGTGGATTGGCTTATGGTATTGATATTCATGCCCACCGTGCTGCCATTGCGCATCAATTTCCCACCGTAGGAGTATTGGCACACGGGTTAGATCGCATTTATCCTTCGGTACACAGTAAGACAGCGAATGAAATGTTGGAACATGGCGGGTTATTAACCGAATACATATCTGGAACTATTCCCGACAGATACAATTTTGTCAGCCGTAACCGTATCGTAGCTGGCATTAGTGATGTTACCATTATAGTCGAATCAGCGACGAAGGGAGGAGCACTTATTACTGCCGATATTGCAGGGAGTTACCAGCGAGAGTGTTTTGCCTTTCCCGGCAGAGCGGATGATTTGTTGTCTCAAGGTTGTAACTATTTAATTCGCAGTAACAAAGCCGCTTTAATTCAATCGGCAGAAGATTTTGTACAAGCTATGAATTGGGATACTCAATCGCAGCAGCACACAAAGCATATTCAGCGTAATCTGTTTCCTGATTTGTCGGATGATGAACAAGGTATTGTTGACCTACTGGATAAACAAGGAGATATGCAAATAAACCAATTGGTTGTGGCATCGAATATCCCTGTACATAAGCTGAGTGCAATGCTATTTGAACTTGAAATGAAAGGTGTCTTACGAGTACTCGCAGGAGGTATGTATCAATTGCTTCATTGACGTTCGAATCGTTTTTTAATAGCGATTTACTTGCTTTACGCCTCTTATTGTTGTCAATTTTTTTATCAATGTTTCCATTCTACTTGTATCGTTCACCATGACGGTGAGCGTACAAGCAAACAATCCGTCATTCGATTCTATGTTGATGGAGCGCAGCGAAACATCAGTCTCTTTGGATATTACGGAAGTAATATTAGTTACGATACCAATATCGTTATTTCCTACCACATGAAGCATAACTGTATATTTTGTCCCGTATGATTTGCCTGTCCATTCGGCTTTGACAATACGATATCCGAATCTTTCCCTCATTTGATTCGCATTGGGACAACTTTTCCGGTGAATCTTTATACCATTGGTTACGGTAACAAAACCGAATACTTCATCACCGTATATCGGGTTACAGCATTTGGCTAATTTAAAGTCCACCCCCGTCAGATGTTTATCAATAAGAAGTACGTCTTCCTGATCGACAACCTCGTCATCTGTCGGAGTTGGCAGATTAAAGTTTTCTACCCCTTGCGCATTAGAAACAGTATCTTCACGGTTGTCATGCTTCTGCTGTTCTATGTATTTTTCCAGAATGTCATTTACGTCCGAAACCTCATCTGCTATGTGTTGGTAGAAGTCCGTTACACTTTTGTATCCCATCCGTTTAATGAGATGCATCATAACGGATTCATCATATTCTATCTTTCGATTTTTGAATTTTCTTTCCAACATTTCTTTCGCCAAGTCGCACTGCGTGGTATTCAACTCTTTCAATGCCTGCCGGATTTTGGTACGTGCTTTCGTGGTCGTGGCAATGTTCAGCCAATTTTGTTTGGGCGTTTGGGTATTGGAAGTCGTAATTTCCACCTGATCGCCACTATTAAGCGTTTGCCTTAGAGGCACGATTTTCCCGTTTATTTTTCCCCCGACACATTTGCTTCCCAATTGGGAATGTATATGAAAGGCAAAGTCGAGCACCGTTGCCCCTTTCGCCATTTTATAAAGATCACCTTTTGGAGTGAACACAAACACCTCGTCTTCATACAGATCCAGTTTAAACCGGTCCATTACTTTCATCGAATCACTTTCCGAATGTTCCTCCAATGCTTCCCGCATGGAATTGAGCCAATCGTCCAACAATCCGCTTTCGTTTTTCACACCTTTGTAACGCCAATGTGCGGCAAGTCCCCGTTCGGCAACTTCGTCCATACGACGAGTGCGTATTTGTACTTCCACCCATTTACCTTTAGGTCCCATCACGGTAATATGCAAGGACTCATAGCCA
>SNRY01000478.1_pt1 | contig 13273 bp, 12 predicted proteins | sample 4693421 | NCBI WGS metagenome assembly SNRY01 (sample SAMN11003215, study PRJNA524138) | termite gut metagenome | isolation source: Bacteroidetes bacterial symbionts from single cell of protist host amplifed... | host: Streblomastix strix ... | reverse complement strand
TTTAGCTCGGATGAGACGCAAATCAAAATGCTATTCCAAATGCAAGAAAATGTTGGAATTATCATTCTTACTTTTAATGCACTACAGAAATGGCACGTTATCTATCTTAAATTAGCAATGCCAAAAAAACGAATCCTCCACGCTTATCACACAGCGTAGAGGATTCTTTATCATGAACAAAAATTAGTACCACATAAAAAGCTGATTGACCCTCAACGAGCTTATTCCAAATGAAAAGCTATCTCATTCCCGTCACCTTTTACAATATGTTCTTTTATAAACTGCCCGACATCCGATTCTGTATAAAATGTCTTTTGTCCGATTTGCATATAACGGAGCATACCGAGGCTGCGGTAACGCTGAAGGCTGCGTTTACTCAATTTCAGCATAAAACATAAGTCCTGATTGTCATACAGGTTTTCACCGTTCAATCTATTTTTGGCTTTCATAAGAGCCTGTAGCTCGTCCAACCGTTCAATTATTTTTCGGGTAAAATCATCAAATTTATTATCTTGAATATCCATCTCTCAATCGTTTTATTGATTTATTTTCTGATACAAAGTTCTGATATTCGGATATATATTTGTAGCAAGTTGGTAGAAGTGTTTTTCAACAAAGTTTTATCCCACTAATTTATAAGGGATAGAAAATGAAGGAAATAAGTGGTCGAGAGCACTCAACTTGGCAAACGCGGAAAAGAAGCGGAAAATGGTCTGTTTTGACCCTGAAAAACCTGTTTTTGCAATGAAAAACAGGCAAAAAAAGAACACCCAAACTTGGTACGGACTTGGGTGTTTTTCTCTGTATGGACGCAGCTTTTGAAGCTTTTTCCTAATTCTTGACTTGGTATTCTATCTGTACCACGCCATTCTCATACAGAAGGGTATTTACAGCTAACCAATCCGATTCTTTGATACGGTCAGGAAACAGGGGTATCCCGTCTCCCAATACTTTGGGAACATAAGCGATAATCATACTGTCCAATAATCCGGCATCCAGCAAGAGGGATACTGATTTTCCCCCGCCTGCCAGCCAAATATCCTTGCCGTCATCCTTTTTCAAACGGAAAATTTCTTCAATAATATTCTCCGTAATGTATTCAGTATCCTGTCCGGGATTACTTGCACCTGCGTTATGGGAGATGATATAACACTTCTTGCCCTGATACGGCCATCTGACATCCATAGCAAGGATGCCGTGATAGGTGTGATTACCTATAATTACCGTATCTATGGAATTAAAAAAATCTTTGTAACCGTAATCCGATTTTCCGGGATTGGGAAATCCGGTCAGCCAGTCCAAATCGCCATCCGCCCGGGCGATAAATCCATCAATGGATGATGCTATGTATAATTTTATTTCTCTCATGATGCCAGGGTTTTATAAGTTCTGCAATATACAAAAAAAGTGTGGAACTCACGCTGTTCCATCACGAGGTACTGGCATACCTGATTATCGAAACAGGCAAGTCCACACCATACTTTCGTATAGCATGAACATTGCAACTGTTGTCCCGATAATCTTTGAAAAGTGCCAGTTTTCGTGACGAGATGTTCAGTGAATGTGTTATTCCTATAATTTAAGAAGTATCCGTGATACTTCTGTTTTTATCTTTTATTCGAGTACAAATATAGCTCATTTTATTCGATTTATCTAACATCCGATTCATCCATCCGCTCATCCAAATCCTTTCTCAGCTTGTCAATGAAGATGGTACGGCTACCCTTGCGTTCCCTCATTTTGAGGTAAGCATGGTAGAAATCCCCCAAATCCACATTGAATATATTTTCTATATAGGTGATTAAGTCCTTGATATTGATTTGCCCGTTATCAATATAGCCTCCTTTTTCCAATGCATAGACAAGTTCAATCAACTCCACCTTTTTCCCCGTCCATGTATGCCTGACTTTCAGGTAATTCGGATTTTTATCAACTGATTGCAAAGGATGCTCCAATTTTGACAGCCTATTGTTCAAATATACGGTAAGCATTTCGTATGCCAGTATATTGGACACCTTGAAATCATGGCTGGTGGAGAACTGGGTGTCTTTTTCAAAATAGAAACTATCCAGAATAAGTTGTATATCAGGTTTGCCCCTCAAGAAATAATATTTATCCAAATGAGTACTCCCCGAACGGTAATAATGATAAAAATCAAAATTCATATCGAAGAAATATTTTATCCGTCCCAAGATATTTTCCAAATACACTCTTTTATCATTACTCGTACCGGTCGGCATTCGCATCTCAATGTTATACACTTCATTGTAATACATCAATTGATTAGATATTTGGGGTTTAGCCTCTTTAAAGAAATATATTTCTTCTATTTGGCTTCTAAAAGTATAGCTGGAAACAAATGTTTTCAACTCATCAAAAGCCTTTTCCAACACAAAGATTATCTTAGTCAATTTTTGAAAGATGCCATGTTCCGTCGATTCAATTGCTTGAATGTCACGATTAAGGCTTTCTTTCAGATTTTGCACAAATTGTTCCATAATTTTTTGTTTTTAAGATTGGAAAAAATTAAAGCTTGTTTAAATTTTATTCAACAATAATCTTACAGAAGCGATTTTGATCATTTCCTCTGCTGAATTATAAGGTCAACTCATAATTGAAACACAATCTCCTGTTATTTTCCAACCAAACGAAAGTCCTTTTTACAATCCATCATTTATTATGGATAGATATGAATCCATCCCTTATACCTGCTAGTAACTGCCTGCATTGTATATCCAAACGCCTTTTGACGGTTTCAATAATTGCTCCCTATATCCTCCTTCAGCCAATATTACCCTCGCTATTATAATATACCACAATGGTTGAAGTGTACAATGCCATATTGGATATCTAACGAACACAATATTGTATCATCCCAAAATGTCTATTAGAAAATACGGGAGTTATATTAGGTTGATTTTGAGTGAAGTACAACCGGGATAAAGTCCTTTCAATACATAGTTAATGTTTTGCAATGTAAAACCTGCTGGTATTTCTACAATCGGCACTTGGATGTTTTCAAAGCAATAGGTCTTTTGACAGCATTCACAATAGAAATGCGAATGTAAATCTCTTACCTCACAAATGCAGGCATCTTCACACAGAGCGTATTTCAACGACCCGCTACTTGTCATCTATACTGTGGATAAGACGGTGGGAGAGGAAAAGGCTTATCGTGCGGAATATCGTTGACTTATCCACACTGTCCAACAGGGTTTCCAAATCAAGCAACGAAACGGATCGCCGGACGTGTAACATTGTCTTTAAGATTAGAATCCAGATAGCCTTCGGTTTAATTTCCCGGTTAGCTAATTTGTCCAAATAATTTTTTTCATTCATGACTGTTTTATTTAATCATTTTCTGTATCCGTACCGCATTCAGTATGGCAAGCAGCGCAACGCCGACATCAGCAAAAACAACTTCCCATAAAGTAGCCAATCCGCCAGCGCCCACTATCAGAACAAGCAATTTAACGCCGAATGCTAACGTTATGTTTTGCCAAACGATACGGCGGGTATTATTGTTCTACTTCAATGGCGGTCGCTACTTTCGACAGTTGGTCAGTTTGTATGACAACGTTCGTCGTTTCAACAGCCGTATCACTGCCTAATCCTCCCATCACAATGCTTACGTGGCTTAAAGCAAGCGCAGGGGTGTCATTCATCCCGTCACCGACAATGGTGATTTGGTTGGCTGGATTTTGCTTTAATTCTTCCAGATGTTTTTACCTTCCCTTCGGGTAACAAGTCGCCGTAAGCATGGGGTATTCCCAATTTTCCTGCCAGAGTGATAACGATGCTCTGTTTATCGCTGGATAATATCTGGATATTTTTTATCTTCAATGATTTCAGGCGGTTAATGGCGTGTACGGTGTCTTTTTTCACTGTGTCGGAAAGCAATAATTATCCCATAATATCCATTAGGAAATATGGGAATTATATTGAGTAGATTTTAAGAGAAGTATAATATATAAAAGTGTGACATTCTGATTTCCTCTGAATAAATCATAAAACAGTTGATTTTGAGAAAATTAATTTTATGAGGTCAGGAACTCTGATATTGCTCTTTCAAATAATATTCCTTGGGAATTACAATGATTTATTCAATCCCAATTTCACCTGTATTCTATAAAACACATAATAAACCAATGGAATTACAATCAGCGAAAGAAACATTGAGCAGACAAGCCCGCCAATCAATACCCAGCCCAGCCCGTTTTTCCATTCCGCTCCGGCGCCTTTGGCGATAGCGATTGGGAGCATTCCCACGATTGTGGACAGCGTTGTCATCAGGATAGGACGAAAACGTTGTGCGGTAGCTTCCAATAAGGCTTCTTTCACTTCCATCCCTTTTGCTCTCAATTGATTGGCAAAGTCCACCACCAGTATGGCGTTACGTGCGACAAGCCCTATTAGGATAATAACCCCGACCATCGTCAGTATGCCTAACGGCTCTCCCGCCAAACCAAGCGTGAAGAACACCCCTATGATAGACAATGGTATTGAGAGAAGAATGACAAGCGGATACATGTAACTGTTGTACAAAAGCACCAGTAGCAGGTAAACCAAGGCAAGGGCTATCATCATTACCGTAGCCAAGTCGCCGAAACCTTCTTCTTGGCTTTTCATATCGCCTGCATATTCTATTTGTATGGATTTCGGCAGATTGAGACCGCTGATTGCTTTTATGACGTCATCGCCGACATCCCCGCTTGGACGACCAACCGCCATGCTGTTTACGATAATCGAACTTATCCGGTTATGCCGTTCCAGACGGGAAGGGCTTTCGCTCTCTGCCACAACAGCGATTTGCTTTAATTTGATTTCTTCTCCAGCAGCGTTGATAATCGTAAAATTCTCCACATCCGCCTTGTTCTTACGGTTAAATTTGTCCAAGCGAATATTAATATCATATTCCCTGTTGTTATCCCTGAATTTAATGTCGGTATTTCCGGCAAACGCATAATTCAACGCTTCTCCTATTGCCCATTGCGATACGCTTAAACGCGCCATTTTTTCACGATTGAGGGTAATGGAAATTTCAGGGTTGCCCGATTCTACCGAAATTTCAGGGTCGGAAATGCCGGGGATTTTCTTTAATTCGTCCATAATCAGGGTAGATGCTAACATGATTTCGTCCATGTCCGTGCCCATAACATAAAACGAAATGGGAGCATCGTCGCCATCGCCCATGAGACTTACCGGAACAGAGGTGATTGCAGCCTCTGTAATATGTTGCTGCAACAATAATTTAATTTGACGGGCGTATTCTTTATCGGTAATGCTACGTTTGTCGTAGTTTACCATTTTTACCTGTATCTCTGCTTTTTTGGATTGTACGGCGCCATTTTCTTCAACGCCAACCGTTGTAAAGAGCGAGGTGATCAAAGGTTGTTGCTTCAATATTTCTTCCGTTTGCAGGGTAATCAGATTGGTTTGCTCTATGGTAGCATCTTTGGGTAATTTCAACCGGACGAAAAATTCGCCTCTGTCGCCGGCATCCATAAATTCAGTTCCAATAAATCCACCCGCTACCAAAGTGATTGATGAAATGAACAACAAGACAGCTACACCAAATGTAATGAGCTTATGACTTAGCGACCATTTCAACAGGTTTTTCATTTTAAGTCCGAACCCGTCTAAGCGGTTTTCAAATCCTTTAATGAATTTCCCGAAAGCATTTTTTGTGTTCAGTACTTCCAATTTCCCGTAGCGTGAAGTCAAAAGCGGAATAATGGTAATGGATACCAATAGGCTTATTATTGCCGTAGCAGCTATCACTAACGAGAACTGTCCGAAAAAACCTCCTATCATTCCGCCAAGGAATGCCATAGGGAGAAACACGACAACGAGAACAAGTGTAAGCGTGAGAATCGACCCGCCGATTTCACGAACGGCGTCCAGCGTTGCCTGCATTCTGGTTTTGCCCATCTCCAAATGGCGGTGAATGTTCTCTATCACAATAATAGAGTCGTCCACCAAAATTCCGATTACCAGCGACAAAGCCATCAAGGTCATCAGGTTGAGTGTGGCGCCGGAAAGATACATCACGGTAAATGTCGATATAAGCGATATGGGTATGGAAACCATCACAATCAGTGCATTCCTGAAACTGTGCAGACACAAAAGTATCGCTATGGCAACAAACAGGATTGCCAGAAAAAGGTCTTTGAGCACTGAATCGGTTGCCTCTATCGTAAACTCCGAACTGTCGTAGGGTACTTGAAACGAAAGTCCGGCATCGCGGTATTTTTCTTCTGCACCCGCCATAACTTTACGGACTTCTTTGGACACTTTGACCGCATTGGCATCCGATTGTTTTTGTACGGATATACCGATAGCATTTACGCCGTTGTAACGTGTAATTGCCTCGACCTCTTTTTCCCCATCATATACATTTGCTACGTCCGAAACTTTGACAATAGAACCGCCGGGCAAGGTTTTAAGAATGATATTTTCAATGTCTTCAACAGATTGGAGTTTCCCCGACAGACGGATAAGTGTCTGTTTTTCGCCATCGTTAATCTTTCCGGCAGGGAAATCGGCATTGGAAGAAGAAAGTGTTTCGGAGATTTCCACTATGGTAAGTCCATACGCCACCAACCGGTGTTCGTCTATATCCACCTTTATTTCACGTTCTCTTCCGCCAACCAGATGGATACGGGCGATTCCCGGAATCTGTTCAAACATGGGTGTTACCTCGTTTTTCACAATGTCGTAGAGTTTGGTGTCGTCCAGATTGCCGGTTACGGACAAGGTCATAATAGGAGAATCGTTAATATCGAATACATCCACCGACGGTTCCATTACGGTTGCAGGCAGTTCGCTACGGATAGCCGAAACTTTGCGTTGTGCATTTTGTGCAGCGATATTGACATCCGTTCCATCTTTGAGCGTTACAATGACATAAGAGAAACCTTCCATAGACGTTGTATTTATTTCGTCTATGTTTTCAAGAGAGGCGATAGCGTCCTCAATCTTTTTGGAAACGGAACTTTCCACTTCTTCTGGACTTGCTCCGGGGTAAATGGTTACTACCGTGATAACCGGCACTTCAATTCTCGGAAAAAGTTCCTGACTTAACCGTCCGAAAGATAACAGTCCCGCGCCGACAAGTACGATAAATGTTACTACAATTATCGTTGGTCTTTTTATTATTAAATTTAAAAAATTCATAGCTTATAATTTATTGGTTAATGATTTCTATATCCCTTCCGTCAATCAAATTGATTTGCCCGGAAGTTACGACCCTGTCTTCCGGATTCAGACCGGCAGTAACCGTAACATAGTTATTGTATGTTTTCCCTATCGTAATCTTTTGTTTATGGGCTTTATTGTCTTTTACAACATATACCTCCGGAATTTTCAGACTTTCTATAATCGCTTTTCGGTCTATCACCAATTCTTTAGTGGTTGAAGTTTCTCCGGTAAGCAATTGAGCCGAAACGTACATACCCGGTTTCAACATACCTGCATTTTTATCATTCACCGGAATTTCGACCTGATAGTTTAATAGATTGTTTCCCTTAGAAGCAATCACATCTACAATCCCGCTAAATGTATAATCGGGAAGTACATCTGTCGTCAGGATTACTCTATCTCCTTTTTTCACCCTGTAAACCTCATCTTCGGTTATATTTACCACCGCTTTCAGGCGGGAAGGGTCAACGAAATCGGCAACCTGACTTCCTACACTTAACAACGTACCTTCCTCAAAATAATCGGTTTCCAATATTCCGTTCACGGGAGAGGTCAAAATGGTGTTTGCCAATTGGTCTTTTAATTCGGTAACGTTTCGTTGTGTTTCCCTATACGCAATCAGGATAGATTCATATTCCCGTTGCGTTACGGCTCCGGCATCTGCTAACTTTTTGTAGCGTTCCACATCAACGGCGGCATTTGCCAAATTCATTTCCGCCAGCCCGAGTGTTTCCTTAATCACGCCGTTTTCGACTTGCGTAATCGGAGTTCCTTTGCTGACCTTGTCGCCTGCTTTTTTGTATTTTTTGAGTACTATTCCCTGAACTTTTGAATAAAGCGTAACCTCATTATCGGCGCTAATCCGTCCGTCAACAGCAATATCACTTGACATATCAAGGTATTTGACTTTGTCCACCCTTACCGGAACAGTGGGGTTAATCACGAGTGAACGTTGTGCCACTTCGTCGATTTCATTTTTATTGGCGGCGAGTTTCCATACCACCACTGCAATTACTGATATGACAATCAGTATGTTCCAAATTCTTTTCGTTTTCATATCTTTATTTTTATTTGTTTATTAATGTATTTATTGTTCCTTCGGATTTCATCAAATCCAATAGTGATTTTTGATAATTTATTAATTCGTAGGTATAAGCCGTTTGCGCGTCACGGAATGATTTTTCCGTATCAAGTAAATCAGTTATGTTGTATAATCCTTCGTCGTAGAGCATAATTCCTTGTTGATAGGTATTTTCCGCCACCTCCCTGTTTTCCTTTTGAACATTCACGGAGTTATAGCCAATGAGAAGTTGCGCAAGGGCATTTTGCCGGTCGCTTAGAATATTTTGTTGTGTTTGCTTTATCTCTTCTTCCGTTTTTTTCAACCGGAATTGGGCTTGCCTGATTTTGCTGTGCTTTTGTGCACCATCAAAGATTGGAATTGAAAGTTTGGCGCCGACATACGTTCCGTTTGACCAAAATTTGCCTTTGCCTAAATCCAATTTATCCGATTGAAAATTATATCCGGTTGAAGCGACAAACGACAACGAAGGTAAATAAGCGTTCTTTAGTTGATTTATTTCCAATAAGTTCCCATTTTTCTCTTTATCTAAAATCTGCAATTCAATCTTATCATTCACATCCGTTTCGGGATTATTCGTGTAATTGGGCGAGGGCAAAGATAATTCCGGCTCCGCGTTTAATTCAAAATCATACGCTATGGGCATACCCATCAGCACTTTCAGGTAATTCATCTGCTGATTTACGGTGGCAGATGTTTTCTGTATGTCCACTTTCATATTACTTATATTGACTTTCATCCGGTTAAGGTCAATTTCCCGTGTAATGTGTTGAGATACCTGCAATTCCGTTTTACGATAGATTGAATCCATAATGGAGAGAGTGGTGAGATTGCTTTCTAACAAACTCCCGGAATAGATGATGTCATAAAAAGCATTGCCGATATTGTAAATCAACTCATCCCGTGTCATAGCCTCTTTCAGTCTTGCGAGTTCTTTCGCATTTTTACTTATTTTTATTCCGGTAAAAAGGCTCGCATCAAACAAGACTTGCTCCAAGTCAATTCCGGCTGAAACTTCATTCTTCATTCCCAATGATATTCCAACATCCTCTCCGGGAGCGCCGAAAAAATCGCCAGGCATAAATGTTACAGGCAATTTGATATTGTCCGTCAAGGATGCAGAACCGGATAATTGCGGCAGTAAAGCGCCTTTCGCCTCCTTTAACAGGGCATTCGATTCTTCTGTGTCAAAACCCGCTTTCCGTGCTTCGTAACTATTCTGAAACGCATAGTTCAAGCAGTCGGTTAATTTGAATGTTGCTTTTTGATTCTCTTGTGCTGCGCCGTCCAAGCAAATGCCGCATAGCAAACAGACAGAGAAAAGCATCGATTTAAAAACTTTAATTTCCATTTTTTTATTGATTTAATTTATTTATTACTAATTCATATACCTACCGATTGGTATGTTACAGTGCAAAAAATGAACTGCGACTATTCATCTCTACGGACTATAACTCCACCGGAGGTCATCGTATAAGATTCGATACAATACATTTCTTGAAGCCTTACCAATTTGTTTGGGATAAACACCCATTCAAATAAGTAGTCAAACATACGGGAATACATTTTCCAAACCTTCCAAAGAAGTTTACGAACTGATTTTAATACTTTCATCACTGATTTATTTTTACGTTTATACTTTTAATTATTTGTAGAGATTGTTCTCTACTATTGAAGACAGCTGAGAGGCGGAAATATTTTAGAAATTCATAAAAAAATCAACATATTTTTCGAGCAAATTGCATTTTCTGCTAAAAATCAATGCTTTAAGTGCACAATAAATATACCGATCGTATAGTATGTATTGTTGAAAAAATAAAGAACCATGTAAAATGCACTGTTTATAAGGCGTCAAGTTCGTTGTTCGCTGTCAAACCGTGCCTACTTTCCGCTAAATTTTGCTATCAATTTATTATTGGCTTCTATTATTTTCTCAGAGTTTATCATATTCGGGTTAAATACAAAATCGTAGTTAGCATCTTTGGGCTTAAATTGATTCACGCCATACGCTATGCTATTAGCAGGTATATCTTTTGTAATTATCGCACCTGCTCCTACAACAGTGTTTTCGCCAATTATTATCGGGCCTAAAATTTTTGCTCCATCAGCAATTACTACGTTTTTGCAAATTATCGGATTACCAACATTTTCCCATTCATTACTCACTTTGTTAAATCTCATATTTGTTCCAATAGTTACATTTTGAAAGATTACAACATTTTCGCAAATTTTCGAAGCAATAATCGTACATCCTCGTGCGTGGTGAGCAAACAATACGCTTTTGTCTATTGCAACGCAATTAAATTCACAACAATAGAATTTTTCCAACAAATTACCGGCTGCTTTTTTTAACATTCTATTTTTTGAATGGCAATTTATTTTTACTAATTTATTAAACATATTCATAATACTCCTTTCTAAAATTATTTCCAATATTTTTTGTAAATATATTCATTTTCCGTTATTCACTGTCAATCGCGTGTTGTGGTTTTTACCGGTTTTTCTCCGACCGCACAAACCCATACGTTCCAACAATCAGAAAAATAATCGTTAACCCAACGATGGCGGCACAATTTATCACAGGATTGAACAGCACCACGTTTGCATATTCAGACGTTCCTGCATAAACGACGGCACGAGTAAGGTCAAGGCAATAAGTCATCGGCATAAGGCGATTCAATATCAGCAAAATACCGTGAGAATGGGTGATTGGAATGATGGCGCCGGAAAGAAACATCTGGGTCATGGCAAACACCATAACAATCCTGTTTGCGGTTGTATTGCTCTTGATAAGTCCGATTATCAGCATGGCAAAAGCTCCGGCGGAAAGACACATCAACGGTGAAAGTGCCAAAATCAGCAAAAATTGCCAGGGCGATAGCGTAATACCCATCACAAGTCCTACAATGAGTGTGCCAATCATACCAAGTATTCCCCCGAACGAGGAACCGAAAATCTTACCAATAACAATGGAATAACGGGAGACGGGAGCAATCATCATCTCCTGTGTGAAGTCTGTTATGCGGTCTTCAACTAAGGAAGTAAGTCCCTGTGTGGTAAACATAAAAAGCATGTTAACCAACATGCCCACCAGCATAAATTGTCCGTAGTCGAAGTTGAGACCGGCGGTCATATTTTGTGCTAAACTGCCGCCCAACATGCCCATCATCACAATCGGCATAGCCAAACTCATAATCAATCCAAATGGAGATTTGAAGGCAAGTAAAATATCCCTTGCTACGATGGTGATAACGGCGTTTAATTCGCGCATAAAACGTGATTTTTTATTTTGTAAAATAGAGTTCATTCTGTTTTTTCTCCTGATTTTTAAATATTCAATGTATGCGTCTTCGAGTGTAGGGTCTTGAATTTTCTGTACTGTTAATTTGATTTTCTGTTTTTTCTCCCGAAATTTTAAGATATTCAATGTATGCGTCTTCGAGTGTTGGCTCTTGGATTTTTAGCACAGTTAATTTAGTTTTAAGTCCTGCAATTATTTCCTGTGCTGTTGTATCTTGATAGGGAACGATGATATGTTCGCCCTTTTTGTGAACCATTCCCAGTTCCGAAAGTTCGCCGATAAGTTGCCTTCTATCGACTGCGTCCAAAATCAGTTCCTGTTTCATCAGACTCTGTTTCATTTCGTCCGGCGAACCATTGATGGCTATTTGACCGTTATTGATAATGCAAACTTTATCAACATGCTCACACTCATCAATATAATGAGTTGTCAAAAAGACGGTAGTGCCATTTTCACGGCGCATATTGTTGATGTATTCCCAAAGGGTTCTGCGACTTAACGCATCCAAGCCCGCAGTCGGTTCATCAAGGAAAAGAATTGCCGGCGTGTGCATCAAACTGCGAACTATTTCAAACTTACGCTGCATCCCGCCAGACATTTTTTTAATGGGTTGGAACAACGCATCCTTTAGTCCTACAATTTCCGCCAACTCCATTACCCGATTTTTATAAGCGGCAGGCATCATTTTAAATGTCGGTCGGTAGCCATACATCCCATACAAACAAGCGTGAAAGCGAATATTCTCTTCCGCCGAAAGTTGCAAGTCCAAACTGGGTTGCTGAAAGATAATACCTACCTGTTCACGTGCCTTCTTTGCTTCTTTTTCTATATCGAAGCCTACTATTTTGATTTCTCCGCTTGTTTTGCCGAGTGTCGTTGTCAGAATGGAGATGGTCGTGGTTTTTCCGGCGCCGTTTGGTCCGAGAAAGGCGAAAAATTCTCCTTCGTTTACGGTGAAACTGATGTCGTCCACCGAATTTTTGCTTGCATTATTGTAACGTTTGGTCAAGTTTTGAACCGTTATTACTTCTTGATTCATCTTATTTGTATTTTTAATTGTTCATCTGTCAGTTGCGTTCAACTATTTCAAGTGCCTTGAATTTACATTTACCGATACAATCTCCGCAAGCGGTGCATCTATCTGGATTTTTCACGACAACTCGTGTTCCCTTTTCATTGCTTATTATCTCCAATACGTGTCGGGAGCATCTTTTGACACAACGTTGGCATCCGGTACAATTACTCTCAACTACATGGATAACTTTATTCCTTCTCTTTTTCCTGCTGTGTAATTTACTTGAAATCAACAGGAAAAATAAAATTCCCAACCCAATATAAACTACATTCATCTTATTTCATTTTTTTAATTTAATGATAACTGCTTTATTTATGAAGACAAATGAAACAGAAAAATATTTTAAGGAGAACAAAAAAAGTTGATAGCACGCAGATGACGCAGATTTTAAAGATTTGGGAAGAAAATGACATCTAAGGAAGATGCGGAGGCAGAACGATTTCGTTGGAGAACTGCGGTGTGTTACTTGCCGTTATCTGTCTGTTGGAAACTGTCAGTACAAGTAAAATTGCTCTGTTATTGCTTCATCTGCCAAAGGTAATACTTGAGAAAATACTGATACAGATTATTCCCACAAAGAAAACAAGCAAAGCAATCTTGTTTTCAGCATTAATTT